>Ga0075467_10000620_pt1 | contig 28705 bp, 30 predicted proteins | sample DEB08_DNA_9_FD_75067 | JGI IMG/M metagenome (GOLD analysis project Ga0075467, IMG submission 75067) | Aqueous microbial communities from the Delaware River and Bay under freshwater to marine salinity gradient to study organic matter... | ecosystem: Environmental > Aquatic > Marine > Coastal ... | reverse complement strand
GGTTGAGCCAATAGCGATGGTGTCTCGATGAGGTGGTCGTGAACAACAACGGCACGACACCCTACCTCTGACGGGCCGTTGATCACGAAGGTGATGGTAGACAATCGGAATCCGACTTGGATCCTAGTCGCGTTTGCAGCGGTGAAGGGTTAACTCTTTGATTATAATTAATAAACATAATACCTTAAGAGGTGGGGAAGGCTCAACGTCGGTCCCGTCCCCTCCTGGATGCTTAGTCGCGCAAGCGCACAAACCTGTTGCTTGACACAGCCTCGCTCACAGAAGCCAAGGCGTTGAAAGTTAACCTATCGCGTGCGGCAGAGGAGGGGGTGGCACCGCCGTGCCAACCAAATTGCGCCATGAACAACCTCCGGGCCTTGCTGCCGCCGGACGTTCTGCGCGAATACTGCTTTGCACAAAATCGGAGCGCGAAACCGCTATCCAAGTTGTAAACCAAATTAGATTGAGCCGTCGGCAATCGTCCCCCGCCGACCGATTGTCATTTCGACCAAGCCCCTCTGAGACGCTCATCAGTCATAGCGAAGCTCAGACGCATCTGCCCAACCCCAAGGCCCTTGCCGACCAGCGCTTCGGCGATCGGCAGCGTGACGGATATGTCCGCATACATCTGCAGGCCGATCAGTGGTGCGACAGGACCCCATATTTTTTTATCGGGCCTATCTCACTCACATGATGTGCGGCAGCGTGCCCATCATGAAATCACGATTATAGTTGAGATAGCGAACACGTGGATCATCGTCTGAGTTCCGCATTATCCTGTCGTAGTCGGCCAGGCAGATGATTTGCGCCTCGTTCTGAATGATTTGAATACTCCTCTTATCAAGAAAGGCTTCACGAAACTCGCTCGCCAATCGAAAAGACGGAAAGTTCAGTACCGTCGTCGTACCGCCCGCGTTATTATGAAGGCCATAGCAAACCACCTTTTGTCTTTCGAAGATAAAGTCGGCAAATTCCATCGTGCCTTCTCTATAGCTTTGTATTGGAGCCTCCACAGCCTGGATGCGCTTTAGGACGCATCCCAATTTTATCGTTGTAGAATTTGACTGATTCTGGAAGAGAAGGGCCTTCTTCTTTCTGCACTGCAGCAGTAGCTGCCTAAAAAATAAGCGATGCCTGGCGGTCCGCCCCGTCTCGTATAGGACCGCAATTTGCCCGCTGCACTGCGGCGAGGGTACCTTCATCCCATGTCATCACTGCATCACGGAGGGCGCGTGGCATTCATTCGCCTAACTGCCAAGTGCTGCGGAACAGCGTCTCGGAAATTGCGCCGCGCAACATTTTACGGTGATTTCTGCCGGTAAGCCCAAAAAAGCGGCACCCTCGGGAGGTGAGGGCACCGCTTATAATGATGGCGCGCTACGGGAGGAGGTGTAGCGCGCCTTCTTTTGAGTTGCAGCTTGCTTTCGGGAGGAGGTGAAAGCTTGCTACTAGGGTGTGACGATGTCTCTGGGAGGAGAAAGTCCGACACTCGTTCCTTCCTCCTCATAGACGGAAATGCGGCATCGCAGCAATCTGAAATGCTGCGGTGCAGCCAATCGATCGGCATGATGATAAAATTTCATACGACCTCCGATCTGTTTGCTTAAAAAATGTGCTTGTGCTGAACAAAGCTGGCGCAACTCGGAAAGAGCAGAGGCGCGGTCTTTGCACAACAAAAGAAGCAATCTCACTCCCACAGCGTAAACTGGTTTGAATTTGTTGGGCAGCACCGTTCTCAGCTCTTTATTGGGTGACGATCGCTCACCAGTCGTAGGCCAAGATGGGCTGGGGGCGCGCCAACCGCGCACCCGCCCCGAGCCGGGTCGCGGACCAGAAAAGAGATGACGGCGCGATGCTCGCCTCCAAGGACATAGGCTGCACAGGGCGCCTCTGGTGATGTTCCTGTTTCGCCGTTGTAGCAATCCCCGGTCCATTCCCAGACGTTTCCGTCCAGATCGGCGACCCCCTCTGCGGTCGTCGACCAGAATCCTACGGGCCGAAGCGAGCGATCGATGTTTTCTTCAATCTGGTAGGCTGACGCCCATGTCAGCGAGGGGTCTGTGAAGATAGGGTCGGGCACTTCGGGCAGCACATCTTTGGCCATCTCGAACCATTCGTTCGATGTGGGAAGCCGAAATGGGTGACGAGTCTCCTTAGACAACCAGTGGACGTAGTCTTGCGCGTCCATCCAGTTAATTCCCGTTGCCGGGAAACTCTGCGGGTCAGCACCCTCGGGTGGGTGAAGTTCCAGGTGGCAGGCGCCATCCTCGTAACAGCGGTTCCATTCAGCAATAGTTGTCTCGCGAACCTGTGCGAATATCTGTGAGCCGCCAGCGGACTCGAGAGACACCGCCACCATGTCCGGCAGCGGTGCGACGTGCGGAGCGAAGCTGACCCATCCTGCGAAGGCAAGCCCCGCGCCCAGGAACGTCACGGCAACAGCAGCCAGTTTTACTGGTCCGTTGACTGACAATCCTAAGAACGCAGGGGACACTAGGCAGCTCCTTCTGACTTGCTCAGGCGTCCATCACGGATGGTTCCATGACCTGCTCCATGAGCGCATTGTTCCATTCGCCATCGACGACGAAGTGGGCTGTTGCGCCAAGCAAGGCGGCTTCGATCAGGTTGTGGTTCACGTAGGCGTAGACGCCCGGTTGCTCGAATGTGTACATCGCAGCACCGGCTGAGCCGCCCCGGATGAACCAGGTTTCCAACCCGGTCTGTGGTGCGTCGCTGAACGAACCGGCTTCCCAGACGAAGTTGCCGTGGCCGCCAATCAGGTGTGGCCGCGTATCGCGGTTGGCTTGATTGTGGATCATAAGTACCGTCTTGCCGACCTCTGAACGGATTGCCTTTGACCCTGTGAGCGCTCCGACGGCCCCGTTGAAGACGCTGTGGGTCGGCGTCAGGGTCCGCATGGCTTCCAGCGAGTCGGCATAGTCTTCGCCAGGACTGCTGTACTGGAGGAAGTCACCTCTCTCGTTGCGCGGCAGATAATAGTCCTGCTCGCCGATATAGGCGATTTGGTCGTAAGGCAGCGCGTTTCCTTCGCCGTCCTTCAAGCCGTCGCGGGGCAAGACCATTACAGAACCATTCATGCCGTGGCAGACATGGTAAGGGATCATCGCACCACCCGGTGCGCAATGGTAGGTAAAGACACCCGGCTTCGTTGCTTTCCAGCGCAATACGGTTTGCTCGCCGGGATAAATGTGTGTCAAGCCGCCACCACCCAGCGCACCGGTCGATGCGTGGAAGTCGATGTTGTGTTCCATTAAGTTGTTACCGGGATTCTTAAGCGTAATTTCCACATAGTCGTTTTGATGCACGATGATCAGTGGCCCAGGCACAGAGCCATTGTAGGTCAGCGCCCAGATGCTTGCGCCGGTGTCTTCGTCGACAACCATCAGGCGTTCGCGGATGCTGAATTCAACCTCAACGATCTTTGGCGCGCCCGTGGCGACCTGTTCGTGCGCAGGAGCGAAGGGTGGCGCGACCATACGTTGCTTTACGCGCTCATATCCACTGAGATCGGCGGGCGCAGCCGCCACAATCGCATTTGCCTGCGCCTTGACCACATTGGGATCAATCTGCAGCGTTGCGGGCGCGGCCAGGCGGCGCGGCGCTGTGGCCCCAAGGGCTGCACCGCCTGCCAAAGCGGCCGCCCCGGCAAGGGCCGTCCCCTTCAAAATGTTGCGCCTGCTGGTAATTGGACCTGTTTTTTGGATTTTGGACATGACTAGCTCCATTCTAATGAGAATTTGTGGATCAAAGGCCAGAAAGCTGTTCTTCAAGCCGTTGTTTGGCGCGGGGCGGCAGACGCCCTGCAAGGAAATCGTCCGGCGCGCCGGCCTTGGAACCCACCTGAATGACCATGACCATTCCCATGGAAAAATGCGGCTTGCACATGACGGCATAGTAGCCTTTGGTTTCAAGCGTGACTTCGAACTCTTCGTTGACTTTGCCGCCAAAAGCGTCTGCCCCCTTGGGGATCATTCCCTTGATGGTTTCGGCATTGTGCCCACGATCCGTCGCAAGGAACTTGATCGTATCACCTGCCGAAACCGACAACGCGGCTGGTTCGAACACCATGTTTCCCGCTTCGCCCTTATTGAGCATGTGCACTTCGTAAGTTTCAGCAACGGCTGCGCCACCGATCGTTGATGCGAGAGCGAGTGCTGCTGTAAGCATTCGTAACATTGGTCTTTCCTTTCAATTGAAACGTCGTTGGTGCACTTTCTATCGAAACGGCAGTGTCGCCTCTTTGCGGATGAACAAACTTCGCTCGCTTTGGGATCAGGCTTTTGCGGGTTCGAGAATGTGCCTTATCCCGCGGAACCGAACGCGGTAGGGTCTGGCTTGAAGGCAATCAGATCGGGGCAATCAGAGCGTGAACAAACTCGACAACACTCTTCTGAAGTCATTGCCGCCCTTCTTGAACCTTGCGCCAGACCAGATCCGGGACATTCTCGAGCGCGCACAGCCAAGGCGTTTCGCGACAGGAGACACAATCTTTGCCGAAGACGGCACCGCGGATGCATTCTTTCTGCTTTTGGATGGCTACGTCCGTGCCGTGCGCATCACAGAGGACGGCGAACAGATCGTTTTGCTTCACATTTCTTCAGGGCAGTTGTTTGGCATTGCAAAAGCCATAGGGCGCACCACATATCCGGCCTCTGCAATTGCCACCGGCGAGTGTCTGGTGTTGTCCTGGCCGACAAGACACTGGGACGAGTTCATCAAAAAATATCCCCGTTTTGCAAGCGAAACCTACAGCACTGTCGGCAGTCGCATGGGCGAGTTGAACAATCGCATCGTTGAAATGTCGACGCTTCATGTCGAGCAACGGGTTGCAAATGCGATCCTGCGAATGGTGCAACAGGCAGGCCGCAAAACCGAGCAAGGGATCGAGATCGACTTTCCCGTCACGCGGCAGGATGTCGCCGAAATGGCAGGCACGACATTGCATACCGTCAGCCGTCTTCTCAGTGCCTGGCAAAAGGCCGAGATCATAGCAAGCCGTAGAAAGCTTATAGTGGTGACGGCCCCCCACAAGCTTGTGGTGTTTTCGGAGACCGGCCAATTTCCCGAATAGCGGCGCGCAAATCGTTTCGAAGGACGTCAGGGTCCAGACGATAAATCACGCAGACCTCGTCAAGAGTATGCATAAGGTTGACCGAGCATCCGACGCAGTACATGCCACGGCGTAGAAAGACGCCAATGGTTTCTGGCCGCCGTTGCATCAGCCGTCCGACCGAAAGACCGTCGCGGGGTCGAATTTCGATGGGCATGCATTCCTCCATAAGTTGCCCTAGCCTGCCTCCGAATTGAATCGGTCTCTTTGTCTAGGCTCAAACTTCTGGAGAGTTTTAAGTGCCTCCGACGTGTCGCGGATCCCGAAAACAAAACTGTATGCCCTCAGAGCGAACAGAAGCAAAAAGAGAGAATTGAGCGGGCTGAGTTTTCACATATTGTCGTAGCAACACCATTTCTTCCCTGACGGCAATTTTGGGACAAATCGTGGGAAGGAGGTCTTTGATGCCAAAGCCAAAGCTGTCTCAGCATTCTCTCAGACTTGGAATTCTGTTATCCCTTGGGTTGCTAGGGTCCTCTAGGAGCATCAGTTATGACACGAAAAATCGCGAACAAGGTCTATGAAGGTGAACTTGCGCGCCTACAAATTGAATTGGTGAAGCTTCAGGAGTGGGTGAAACATTCAGGACATCGAGTCGCCATTGTCTTTGAGGGGCGCGATGCTGCCGGGAAGGGTGGAACGATCAAGCGAATTACTGAAGCGTTGAATCCGCGCATATGCCAAGTAGTTGCACTTCCGGCGCCGACGGAACGAGAGAAGTCCGAATGGTATTTTCAGCGATACACAGCGCATCTACCGGCAGCAGGTGAAATCGTCATATTCGACCGTTCGTGGTACAATCGTGCGGGTGTTGAGAGGGTTATGGGGTTTTGCACCGACGAAGAATACACAGAGTTCATGCGAAGCTGCCCAGAGTTTGAAAGAATGCTGGTCCGCTCCGGAATTCAGCTCATCAAGTATTGGTTTTCAGTAAGCGACGAGGAACAGGAGCGGCGGTTTCAGAAGCGCCTGACCGATCCGACTAAGCAATGGAAGCTCAGCCCGATGGATCTGCAAAGCCGCAAGCGTTGGGCGGACTATTCAAAAGCTAAGGACAATATGTTTGCCCACACCGATATCAAGCAAGCTCCATGGTATGTGGTAGATTCTGACGTCAAAAAGCACGCGCGATTGAACTGCATAAGCCACCTTCTCTCACTGATCCCCTATGAGGATGTTTTTAGAGATCCTATCGCGCTGGAGGACCGCCCACCGCAAAAAGGATATGAGCGTCCTCCGATGAGTGACCAGACTTTTGTCCCCGAAGTTCATAAAAAATTGGATTAGAAGGCATAAGCAGCAGCGCTATTGGCAGCAGCGCACAAAAGAGGCGCAAAAACTGGCGGATGGTATCGCGCCAAGGGTTCTTGATCTGGAGGTCAGCTTCAGAGACCAAGTCTATGCTTACCAGGCACTAAATCTCATGGGTGTAGGCGTCGCAGTGCGCGCATTTACCATGCACGAGCTAATTGCTGAAAAGATGCGCCCTGCTGCAACAGCCAATCAGAAAGCGATATCGCCGCCAAGACGTCTACGACACCGCCTATCTGATTGATGACCGTGATTTTGGCGCGGCCGGCAAATCCGAAATTCTGGCGACACTGATCGAAAAATGCCGCAGCAGCGGTATTGAAGCCAACCAAACGTCCATGGACGATCCGGAAATCAAGCGTCGCGCAGCGGCGGACTGGGACACGTTAACCTTGGAAGTGAGTGACCTGCCGAATTTCGAAGAGCGCTTTGTCCTCATGCGCGATCTTTATGTTTCGCTGCCGTCGGATGACCCACAGAACGACTCGTAGTCAGCCCGATGGGGCGCATTTTGGTCGCTGGAGAACCCGGAGCTGACATCATTACCGAACTTTATCGCGTTGCGGGCGAGTTGGTGATCGACAAACCGGGCAATGGCGGCAGCCATGTTTGCAACCTCTTCATCGAGGAGGAATGCTCCAATTTCTTCAAAGCAACAGGATATAAAACCAATTGAACGCAAAACGCTCTAAGCAGTCGAAAGGTCACGAAAAGCTGGCTGAACGTCGGGTTGATTCCGCTACCCGGCCTCATGCTGGAAAACACTTGAGAACTGCTCACGCAATAATTTCTTTTGCACTTTGCCCATAGTGTTGCGCGGTAAGGCGTCGACCACCTCGATCCAACGGGGTCGCTTGAACCCGGCCAAGTCACGCTTGGCCGCATCTTCGATCGCTTTCACATCCAAGGCAGTATTGGGTTCTGCAACCAGCACAGCAATCACACTTTCACCGAAATCTGGGTGGGGCGCTCCGATAACTGCGCTTTCCAGGACGCCGTCGAGATCGTCAAGAAACAGTTCAATTTCCTTGGGGTAGATATTGTAGCCACCAGAAATGATCAGGTCCTTCCCACGTCCGACGATATGGACATAGCCGTCCATGTCGATCAAGGCCAGATCGCCCGTGATGAAAAAGCCATCTGGGCGAAGCTCCTCCTTCGTTTTCTCAGGCATGTTCCAATAGCCTTTGAATACGTTAGGACCGCGCACCTCTAAAACGCCGATTTCGTTGCGGTCCAGTTCGCCTCCGCTTACGGGATCGCAGACTTTTACTTCAACATCGGCCAGAGGAAACCCGACTGTGCCCGCACGGCGGTCGCCGATATAAGGATTTGAGGTGTTCATGCTGGTTTCGGTCATGCCGTAGCGTTCCAGTATCCGGTGCCCTGTGCGTTCGGCGAAGCGTTCGTGGGTTTCCGCCAGCAAGGGAGCGGAGCCCGAGATAAAGAGCCGCATATGGGACGTCATGTCTTTGTCGAAACGCGCATCGTCAAGAAGGCGCGTATAGAATGTCGGCACACCCATCATGGCGGATGCATCGGGCAGGCGGGCAAGGACTGTTTCGACGTCAAACTTCGGCAGGAAGATCATGGAACCGGCGGCCAGAAGCATAACATTCGTCGCCACAAACAGGCCATGACTGTGAAAGATCGGCAGGGCATGCAAAAGAACATCGCCGCTTGTAAAACGCCATTCGTCCACAAGCGCTTGTGCATTTGAAGACAGGTTTTTGTGGGTGAGCATCGCGCCCTTGGAGCGACCTGTCGTGCCCGACGTGTAGAGTAAGGCCGCAATATCGTTCTCGACACGGTGTGCAGTTTCGGCAGTATCGATTTGCTTTGACATCAGATCGGCCATTGTGCCGGTTCCGTCGCCCGCAAGTGTTAGAAGGGCGCAGTTCTTTTCACGGGCTATCTCCGCAAGCGCGTCTGCCTCACTAGGATCACAAACAAAGAGCGCGGCGCCGCTGTCCCCAACGAAATAGTCAAGTTCGGATGCGGTGTAGGCAGTGTTGAGCGGCAGAAAGATAACGCCTGCCTGCACACAACCGGCATAGAGCGCCAAGGCTTGGGGAGACTTGTTGATATGCACGGCTACCCGGTCACCAGGAACGAGGCCGAGTGCTTTGAATGCATTGGCAAACTGCGCGGCCATAGAGAGGAAGGCCGAATAGCTGATTGTGCTTCCCTCTGAAACATAAAGGAACGGTGCGTCACTGCCCGCATGAGGGGCGAACAGCGCGTCGTAAAGGTGGTTGCTCATCGTGTTTCTATGTCCCATCGCTGCCCCGTTTCTACGGGCGGATCAATTGGTTTTGAGGGCTTCCTGCTCGAGGATTTTCGTATAACGCGCAAATCCCAATGTGACGTGGGCGTGAGCCGCCGCGCGCGCGGCTTCAGTATCGCCGGCGGCGACGGCTTCGGTAATCGCACCATGCTCTTCCAACGAGCGCGCAATATTGGTGGCGATGGATAGCCCGCGCCTGCGGAACAGGTGCATCTCTTTGACGATATTGTCGTAGATCGATTTTGCCCTTGGATTATTTGAGGCTTCGAGAAGCAAGTCGTGGAATTCGATGTTCAACGCATAGTAGCTTTCAGTGTCGTCATTGCGACGCGCGTCTTCCATCTTGTTCATATTCCTTTTCAAGGGCTTAAGAACCCCCCGTCCTGCGCCGCTTGCAACTTCCCGCGCTGCAGCCGAGCATGCCATCGCGAAAATAGCGCCGCGCAATTCGTAAAGGTTGCGCACTTCATCCAACGTCGTCTGGTGAACGAACGCGCCCCGATTGGCGATCAGATCGATAAGGCCTGAATCGGCGAGGGAACGTATCGCTTCGCGGACAGTTCCGCGACTGACGCCCATCGCGTTTGAGAGCGCAAGTTCATTCATCTTTTCACCAGCTGCGAGTTCGCCTGCTTCGATCATCCGCTCGAGTTCACGGCGCACTTCACCTGCCAGAGTCGCACGCTGCGCGCCAATTACTCTTGCGTTCATGTCCATACCCTCTGTTGATTGAACCTGATTATTTTGTCAACAATCAACATTCATATTGTTATTTTCTGATATACCGCATATGTCTTTTGTAACAACCTGAACCGCATGGGGCCAGAGATGAACCAGCTTGCTGAGATTTAAATGACTGACCTTGAAAAAGCCCGCACGTCGACGCCAAGTCCTGCGGGAAGCACCGCCCTAAATGGGTTGCGTGTCTTGGATCTTACCCGGGTCCGTTCTGGACCAACATGCGTGCGCCAGTTGGCGGACTGGGGTGCGGATGTGATCAAAATTGAGGCGCCAGTCGATACGGCGCAGTTTGGTGGCCCAAGATCGGGACCGGACTTTCAGAACCTGCACCGCAACAAGCGCAGCCTTACACTCGACCTTAAAAGTGAGGCTGGCAAGGCCGCGTTTCGCAAGCTTGCCGATACGGCAGATGTGATTGTTGAAAACTTCCGTCCGGCAGTGAAGACGCGTTTGGGCATTGATTATGAGACCTTGTCAAAGACCAACCCGGGCTTGGTCTACGCTTCAATTTCCGGCTTCGGGCAAGACGGTCCGTTGGCAGATCGCCCGGGCTTCGACCAGATTGCTCAAGGCATGGGGGGATTGATGTCCATAACCGGTAAGCCCGGGGAAGGGCCGATGCGCGTGGGCATCCCAATTGCGGACCTCTGCGCTGGTCTTTTAGCGGCTCAGGGCATTCTAGTTGCTCTTTTTGAGCGGCAGCATTCGGGCATGGGTCAATGGGTGCAAACATCACTGTTGCAGGCGCAGGTTTTTATGCTGGACTTCCAGGCTGCGCGGTTTCTGATGGATGGCGATGTTCCCAAGCAGGCCGGTAATAATCATCCGACGTCGATCCCGACTGGTGTCTTCAAGACGAGCGATGGACATATGAATCTTGCCGTCACCGGGAACAATATCTGGGCTAAATTTGCCGAGACGGTCGACCGAAAGGACTGGTTGGAGGATCCCGACTACGCAACTCCGACCGCGCGCTCGGACAATCGCGACGCATTGGGGGTCGAGATTGAGGCCATCACGCAGACGCGGACAACGGCGGAGTGGATCGAACTGTTCACAGCTGCCGGGGTGCCAGCCGGTGAGATCAACGATATCGGTCAGGTGTTCAGCAATGAACAGGTGCGTCACTTGGGTATGGCCCAGCCGGTTGTCAGCCAGGAGCGTGGCGAGACGGAACTGGTCGGACAACCCATCATCATGAGCAGAACGCCAAGTCGGATCGCCAGTCCGCCACCAACAGCCGGCCAGCACAGCGAAGAGTTGCTCCTCGAAATTGGGCTCAGCTCTGAAGAAATCGCTGATATGAAGGCCTCTGGCGCAACCTGAACATTTAAAAAGCGAACCCAACAATGACCACCAAGATACTTACAGAGCAGTCCGGCGACATAGCGCGGATCATCTTCAATCAACCGGAAAAGCGCAACGCGGTGTCACTTGAGATGTGGGAAGCTGTCGAAGAAGCTGCAACGCGTTTTGCCGCCGATGAAACGGTGCGTATTTTGATCTTGTCGGGTGCGGGCGGAAAGGCCTTTGTGTCCGGCGCCGATATCTCAAAGTTTGAAACCGAACGCGGGAGCGCCGAGGCAGTAGATCACTATAATGCTACCACAAAGCGCGTTTATGATCTGATCGAGGCCTTTCCAAAGCCGACTATTGCACAGATTGACGGATACTGCATCGGCGGTGGTGTCGCATTGTCCTTGTCCTGCGACATCCGGATTTGCGGTGAGAAATCACAGTTTGCGGTGCCTGCGGCCAAGCTAGGGCTGGGTTATGGCTTTGCCGGGATAAAGCGGTTGGTGGATGTCGTTGGTCCGTCCTTTGCAAAAGAGATATTTTTTACCGCGCGCCGTTTCACTTCGCAGGAGGCAATGGGGATGGGGCTGGTAAACCGGGTCGTACCTGACGATCAGGTGGCGCAGGTTGCGGAAGAAACTGCGCGGATGATCGCGGACAATGCTCCCATGACTGTAGGTTCGGTGAAATTCATTGTTGCTCAGACCGTTGCTCCGGAAAGTGAGCGTGATCTTGAGGGATGTGCGGTTCGCGTGAAGGCCTGTTTCGACAGTGCAGACTACATTGAGGGCCGCCGGGCATTTCTTGAGAAGCGTAAAGCTAATTTTGTTGGTGCTTGATGGAAAAGGTCGGTTCTGAGCGAATTGATGAGGCTGGCGCACGCGCCCATTTTGAGACGGCCCTTGCGGATCATGCCCAAGAGTTCGAGACGTTCTTTTTTGCGCGCTTTCTTGGCCTAAGGTTCGAGTATTTGCCTCAGGACGTGCCAGGAGAGGACAAAGAAGTCTGCAAACTGACATTTGACGTGACAGATATGTTGAAGAACCCACAAGGCACATTGCACGGCGGAGCGATGGCTTCAGCGATGGATATTTCGATGGGCCATCTCGTCAAGAAAGTCGCAGGCCCTGGGGCCACCATAGAGATGAAGGTTCAGTTCATGCGGCCTGTCCGCGAAGGCACTGTTACCTGTGAGGGGCGTTTCCTGAAGCGAGGGCGCAGTTTGTCCTTTATGGAGAGCCGCCTTTCTGGTCCGGACGGTAAGCTCGCGGCACTTGCTACCGCGACATGGAAAATGCCCTAGCGGCGACTTTTTGGGGTTTGAGCGACATGACCTTCTCATCCGAGCTTTTATCTGATGTGCGATCAAAATTTGCGCATGTCGCGGAATGTCCTTTTGGTGGCCCGCGCGTTTTTTTTGAAAATGCCGGGGGCGCGCTGACGCTGAATTCGGTTGTGGAAACTTCAGGTCGGATGGCGGCCATCCCGGACAATCAGGGGCGCGACAACCCGGCGTCCCATGCGCTTGTCGCAATAATCGACAAGGCAAAGGCCGACATGCGTGTCCTGTTCAATGCGCCTGATGGCCAGTTCTTCGTGGGGGAAAGTGGCACGGAATTATTGTTCCGGCTGATACGGGTGGCCTGTCTTGGAACGCCTGATGGGACGGTTCTGAGCAGTACAGTTGAACATCCTGCCACCCGAAGTGCAGCGTCGAAGTGGGCAGAGACTGCGCGCAAGACCCACGTTCTTATTCCGCATGACGATGCCGTGGGGGCAGTGGATGCCGCTGCCTACTCTACCATGGTGCGCCCAGAGACTCGCGTGGCAACGATCCTGCACACATCACCGGTGACGGGAATGAGCATGGACGTCGCAGCTATTTCGAGGGCGATCCGTGTAGTCTCGCCGGAGTGTTTCATCATTGTTGATGGGATACAGCACGCGGCACACGGGCAGTTGGATATCGAAAGCTATGGCATCGATGGCTATGTGGTCTCGCCGTATAAAGTATTCTCACGTCACGGGTATGGTGTGGCCTGGATGTCCGACCGACTGGCTGCTTTGCCACACGACCATTTGCTTGGTGCACCCGGCGAGCCATGGGAGTTAGGAACCCGTGACACGGGCGCCTACGCAACATTCTCGGATGTTGTGGATTATTTCGAGTGGCTTGGAAGTAAGGTCAGCCACGAAACGGATCGCCGTGCCCGTATCGTGGCGGCAGGACACGCGATCCATGCCCACGAGAAGGCGCTGACGGATGCGATGATTTTTGGGACGGGTAACCTGAAGGGGCTGGCGGATCTTGCCAGTGTCTCCATCATAGGGGGCGTCGAAAACCCACGTCGCGAGGGTCTTGTGTCGATAGCTGTTCAGGGACAGGCCGCGCGTGATGTTGTCACAAAGCTGCAAATGCGCGGCATCCGCACCCACACCCGCAAGGCGGACCACTATTCGGGAAATATCCTTGACCCTTTGGGCATGCCTTCGGCGATACGGGTGTCGATGTGTCACTACAATTCCACTGGAGAGGTTGCGCAATTTCTTCAGGCGATGCGCGAGATTGTGGAAGAGGGTGCCTAGTCCGATGCGAGGCTGGTGAGTTGATTGAAAAGGGCTGGGGTGATTTCCAGCCCTTTTTCGCGGGCGATGTCAAAAGCTGCCATTGCCCGGGCGCCAGGAAACCTGATGGGTTGGTTTGGGTCGCTTTGCCCGGAGTTGGAAAGGCTTTCTGAGGCCGTGCGCATCTGATGAGAGAGTTCCTCGGGGTCCATGATTTTGCGCGTATCGATCAGAACAAACATCTGGCCAAGGTTTTGTGGCTTTTCAGGTGATCGTACGGAATTCGGAATAGCCGAAAGCATGGCCGCTCCTGAAAGACCGCCGGCGAGAAGATCAAGGCAGAGAGCGAGCCGGCTTCCTTTTGCGCCTCCGATGGCTTGCATCAAGCCTTCCAGCGCTTTGGCCGGGTCTGTCGTGGGTCTGCCATTGATATCTGTCGCCCAGGTCTCGGGGATGGTTTCACCCGCTGCCGCCATCGCGCGGACGCGAGATCGCGACACAACGGACATCGACATATCAAGAAGTACAGGCGCTCCGCCCGGGTTTGGCATGCCAATGCCCAATGGGTTGTTGCCGATCGCCTGGCGCTGGCCACCCTCAGCCGCGATCATTGGAGCGGTATTCGACGTGATAATTGACGCCATCCCCGCCCGGCTTGCCAGAAACAGGTAGGGGGCCAATGCACCAAGATGGTTTGCGTTTCGACACAAGACGACTGCTGCGCCTTGAGTTTCAGCGACTTCAATAGCAGCATACAACGATTGATATGCCACGGCGGGGCCAAGTGCGTTTGCGCCGTCTACAGTGCGGATCGACGGGGCAGTCGCTGTAATTTTCGCGACGGCCGAGGCTGTAATGCCGCCCACTTTCATCCGGTCACGATAGGTTGCGACGCGAGACAACCCATGTGTGTTCAGTCCCATCATCTGGGCAATCGTCAGAATCTCCGCAGCGGCTGCTGCCCCCGTTTTAGGCACACCGGCACGCTCGAATGCGCGGGCCACAAGTTTCAAGGCGTCCTGCTCGGACAGGCGCATCCCTAAATCCCCGCGTTCTTGGCCTCTTCTGCACGCCTACTGAATTTGTTCAGGAGCGGAAGTATTCCCACCAGCACGACCGTGACGCCGATGATCCAGAGCGAGGCAGGTCGCTCGATGAAGATGCCGAATGAGCCGCGCGAAATGGTCAGCGTCTGACGCAGTGCTTCTTCTGCCAGTGGACCAAGGACCAATGCCAGAACCAGAGCCGCCGGAGAGAAGCCGTAAAGCCGCATGAAGAAGCCGGCAATACCAGCCGCGAACATGATGTATGTTTCCACGAACGACGCGTTCACGCTGAATGTGCCTAGCGTGCAGATCACAACAACTGTTGGGCCGAGGATGCGGTAGGGGACCTTGATAAGTTGCACAAAGAGTGGGATCGCAAAGATGCTGATTGCAAGCAGGGCCATGTTTCCAAGGTACATTGATGCAATCAGGCCCCAGGCGAGTTCGGGGTTTTGCTCCATGAAAAGCGGCCCCGGTCGCAATCCCCACATCAAGAAGGCGGCCAACAGAACGGCTGTGGACGCCGAGCCCGGGATACCAAGTGTCAAAAGCGGGATCATCGCTCCGGACGAGGCTGCATTGTTCGCTGTCTCGGGAGCCACAAGGCCCGCCATTTCCCCCTTGCCGAAGTTTTCGGGGTTCTTCGAAATTGATCTTTCGACGGAATAGGCCATCAGCGAGGCGATCGTGGCGCCAGCGCCTGGAATGACCCCTACGATGAAGCCAAGTATGGAATGGCGAACCATAGTCATTCGGGTCGATATATAGTCCTGCGCCGTGGGCCAGAACCTTTCTTCGTTGTCGTATTGGACAATCGACCCTGATCCGGATTTGTGGAGACCCTGATAAAATGCATAGAACAATTCACCCAAGCCAAAGAGGCCGATTGCAATGGGGATGAAGTAAATGCCACCAATGAGTTCAGCCGAGCCAAATGTATAACGGCCCTGTCCGGTTTCTAGATCAACGCCGACCGTACCAAGGGCAAATCCGATGAGCGCGGAGATCACGCCAAGCCGCCAATTGGATCCGATCATTACGATAAGTGTAAGCATCCCCATAGTTGCCAGCAGGAAGTATTCTGGCGGTCCAAAACTTCGCGAGACCTGAGCAAACATTGGCGCAAGGAGGGTGATCATGATCACACCGACAGTTCCTCCGACAAAGGAGGCAACTGCTTGCATCACGAGCGCGGGTCCGGCTCTTCCCTGCTTGGCAAGCGGAAAGCCGTCAAATGTGCTGGCAACAGTTGCGCTTTCGCCAGGTGTATTCAGAAGGATTGATGTGATCGTGCCTCCGTACATTGCCCCATAGTAAATTGCGGCAAGCATCATGATGGCCCCCGTCGGGTCCATTCCGAAGGTGACGGGCAAGAGAATTGCCAGACCTGCCGACGGGCCGAACCCAGGGATGACCCCGACAACCATCCCGACCATTGCACCGATCAAAAGGTAGAGCATGTTGATGGGCGAAATGGCTACGGAAAAGCCCATCATGAGATCGCTGAAAATGTCCATCTAGGGCACTCCTGGTCGCGGAAGCGTTTCCGCGCGAATTATGAGAACGGCAGATTGTAGAGAGCGGGCGGCATGTTGGCGTTTAGCACTCGGTCGAACAGTATGTAGACCGTACTTGGAATGACGACGGCAAGGATGGCGTTTTGCAGATGTTTGCCTTCGTTGACGAAGAAGAGCGCCACACCGAGGTAGATCACAGAGGCTGGGAACCCTCCCAGAAGGCGCAGTAAGACCGCATAGACAATTGCGAGCCCCATCAAGACAACGACATCGCCCCAGCCGCTGTCCTCGGAAGGGATAACCTGATCGGCTGCCGCGTCCGAGCCGGCGCGGCGCGCATCGATGATCGCCCAAATCGTGAAAAACACCATGCCGATTCCGACGAGCCGCGGGAAGAATCCGGGGCCAAGACGCCCGGTGCGTGTCATGAAGGAAAGATCTGCGAAGGCAACGTAGCTGTAGAATACAGAGCCGGCCAGCAAAACGAGCAGAAATCCGATACGCATTGTGATTTGGCCTCCAATAAATAAGTGATCGGCCGCACCGAGGGTGCGGCCGATCACATGTCTAGCGATTGCTATTCAATCGCGCCGACCGAGCGGAGTACAACGCCAAAGCCATTTTTGGTGTTTTCAAGGAAGGTGCGGAAGTCTTCCCCGTAGATGATTGTTGGTGTGAGCGTATTCCTCGCGATATATTCACCCCATTCAGGCGTCTCGACGACCTTTTTCATGGTTTCGATCCACCAGTCCTGAGCTTCGGCAGGCGCATTCGGTGCCAAAATCAGGCCACGCGGCATTGACACGCCGATGTCGAAACCAATGTCTCCCATTGTTGGCACACCTTCGAGCGCATCAGGTGTTGTTTGTCCTGAGAAGACCAAAGGGCGCAGCTCACCAGACTCGATAAGACCGAGTATTTCGCCCGGATTGCCAACCATCGCGTCAAGAGCATCCGACAACAAGGCTGTGGTCTGATCTGCCATTGAGTTAAACGAGACGTAGTCAAATTCGAACCCGGCTTTTTCAGCGAATAGGGTAGGGACGATGAAGTCCACGTTGACTGTGCCCGTGCCTCCGATGTTCATCGGCTGTGACTTTGCCATCGCAATGAAATCGTCGATGTTTTGGATCTCGGACGTTCCGTTCACGACGAGGACAAGATCATCTGCCGCAAGAAGCGCGACCGGCGTGAAATCCTCTGGCTGCCACGGTGTGTCGGCTTGCAAGGGTGTTGTGACAAAGCTGCCTGACGTCGTCGAAATCCCATATGGGTTGCCCGATTGAGCGAACAAATATCCCCATCCGACGGCGCCGGAGCCGCCTGCACGGTTCTCTGGAGAAATATCGCCCGGGTAAAGTTCGTACTTTGTCAGAATTTCGATGATTGTGCGCGCCATAATGTCGTTGCCGCCACCTGGACCAAAAGCAATCGTCCAATCGAGCGTTTCATCAGCGGACGGGTAGTCTTGTGCGATTGCTTGCGATCCGAATGCTGCCGGAAGCGAAAACGCCAGTGCAACCGCAGTTGCGCGCAGCCAGGGGCCGCGAAGTTGAGTAGAGTTCGTCATTAGTTCCTCCCTAGGGTACTTTGTTTTGGTGAAGGCGCCACGGTCGTTTCGTGAAGCGCTTTGGTTAGAAAATCGTATTCTAAAACGTAGCCTTAAGGCGCTCCTTTCCATTCAAGTGGTGCCGCGCGCCTAAGGTGCGGGCTTGATCGATATCTGAACGCTCAATGGCGCATACCAGTTGATGATGTTCTTCGTTCGAACTTGCGATTGCAGTTAGCCCGTTCAAAACACGAAACCGCATCAGTCGAACCTCTTTGCCAAACGAAACATACATCTCTGTGGCCCGTTCGGCGCCTGACAAGGCGGCGATGTGGTCGTGGAAGTCGAGGTTTAGCTCGAAATAGCGCTCTCGGTTTTCTTGTTTTACCGCGGCCTCCATCTTTGTGACGTAGCCGCGCAGTTCGACCTTCTGCGCTTTGCTCCCGCATTCGGCAACGCGAGCGCAAAGATATCCGGCAATCATGGCGCGCAGATCGTAGAGTTCCAGAATACCCTCGGTCGACAATTTCCGAACAAATGCGCCTTGATTTGCCACCGTGGTTATCAGCCCACAACGTTCAAGCGACCGCGCCGCTTCGCGTATGGGACCGCGGCTGACACCAAGCTTACTCGCCAAGTCGACTTCGTTAAGTCGCTCTCCGGCCTCCAACTCCCCCGCAAGGATCATCCGCTCAAGCTCATCGCGCACGTCGTGAGAGAGCGAGCGATTCCGCAATCTTTGGACAGATTCTCGAATATTATGGGGCATATTCATATGCTAAAAAAAACCTAAATAATGTCGAATGTCAACATTATTCTGCTGATTGACAATTGCCCGCGCAGCTGTAAATCCTGCCATCTGGTGCACGGCGAGAAATGAGCGCTTGCGCAAACAGTCAGGAAAAAAACGCGCACATGAGCTCATATAGGACGTGAAATCAAGGAGTTGACGAAATGACCGACAGACTTCTGCTAGATAAGACGGCATTTGTTTCTGGCTCGGGCCAAAACATCGGCCGCGCGATTGCCGTTGAATTGGCAGAGATGGGCTGCAATATCGTTGTGAACGGAGCGCATAATGATGAGGCCGCGCGGATTACTGCGGGCCTGGTCGAAGCTGCCGGTGCAAAGGCGTTGGTCGCAATGGGGGACGTGGGACAGGCCGCAGACGTGGCCCGGATCGCCGATCAAGCCCTTTCAGCCTTCGGAACCGTCGACATTCTCGTGAACAATGCGGCACGCCGCCCTCACAAACCCTTTCTCGAAATGTCGGATAGAGATTGGCACGATGTGATCGATGTTGCACTTTCCGGCGTCTTTTACACCAGCCGCGCCTTTTTGCCGGGAATGGTGGAGAATGGCTGGGGACGGATTATCAACTTTGCCGGTATGAAGGCGATCAAGGGCTACTTTGAAGGGGCGCCCATTTCTGCTGCAAAACACGGTGTCTGGGGCATCACTAAGGCGCTTTCGACCGAATTTGCCGATAAAGGGGTGACTGCTAATGTCATTTCGCCGGGCCAGATACGCAAAGAGACCGCGTTGGAAGACGATCCTGCCCGCACGGCAAGGATCCCTGTCGGGTTCATGGGGCAACCAAGGGATATCGCCGCCGTTACGTGTTTCCTTGCCAGCCCGGCAGCGCGATTTGTCACCGGACAAATGATTGCGGTGAATGGCGGTGAGACGACTTAGGCGCGACATTCATTCACGCCCAAAACAGTGAAGAGCTTTCGAGTGGGGCTCCTCAGTTGTGCAGCTCGATAGGGATGAATATGCAGAATTCCAACTCCGCATATACCCGTCAGGAGCCCTCGGCTTTATGTGATCGGCGGACGACAAACTCAGGCGCATGGAGCGGCGGTATTTTTTTCCGATCGATATCACTCGAAATCCCTGCAGCCATTGTGTTTGTGGCATGACAGGCCCCCCTGACCTCGAGACGCGGTTTGAACAGCGCTCAAATTGGAAAGATCCGGATTGGTGGCGGAGTGCGTTGCTGGCCTACACCATCGCTCTGATTGGAGGCGGCATTGCAAGCCAAGCGGGATTTCCACTGCCGTGGATGCTTGGCCCCTTCTTCGCCTGTGGAGTTGCATCCGGCGCAGGGCTGACGCTCAGCGCGTTGCCCTTTGGACGGGAGACTGCACAGCTGATCATCGGGCTTGGCATCGGGCTTCGCTTTACTGCGGCAACGCTTATTTCAACCCTGTTGCTTGCCCCGGCGATGCTGGTTTCCACTGCTTATGTCATTGGCTACACAATGGTTGCTGCTTTTCTTTTCCGGCCGTTGGCGCGTGTGAACCACTCAACTGCATTCTTTGCTACAGCGGCCGGAGGCGTTGCCGATATGGCATTAATCGCGCGCGAGCGCGGAGGGGACGCGTCAGCCGTCGGGATCGTTCACGCGCTTCGCGTGTCGATGACGGTTGCGATCGTTCCAATTCTTGTTGTCAGTTTTGGAGAGTCGGGAAACGCGCCGGATCGGTTGTCCGACACAGGGCCGAGTGTCCTGTGGCTTTTGCCAGCGTTCTGCCTCGCCGTCCTTTTGGCGAAGCTCCTCAAGAAGACCAGAATGCCGAACCCTTGGTTGGTCGCGCCTATGCTTCTTGGCATTGTTCTTGGATCAACGGGCCTTTTGTTGACCGCTGTGCCGCCTGTCGCAATTGTGGGCGCGCAGGTCCTGCTGGGAACATGGCTTGGCAGTCAGTTCCGAAAGGAATTGCTTTTGACACTACCGCGCGTCGCTTTGGCGGGCATTGCGGCGTCGTTGTTTATGATTTGCGCCGCATTTGCGGGGGCGGTTCTACTGTCGGCAACGACATCTCTGTCATTGGCAACCGCCTTTCTTGCCCTTGCGCCCGCCGCGGTGACCGAAATGGTAATAACCGCTAAGACAATGCATTTGGATCCGGAAGTCATTACTGGATTTCACGTGATGCGAATCTTCATTGTTTGCTCTTCATCGCTCTTAGTGTTCAGACTGTATCGATACATAGGGCGTCTTCTGGCGCATGCGTGAAACTATGCGCCGCCTTCCGGTCAAGGGCTTTATGGACGTCATTCGCAATCGGGGCGTTTTCGTGCGTCACCTACAACTTTAAACGGTCTGTGAAGCCCTATAGTCTGCATGGCGCGCTCTTTGGCCTCGCGGGCTTGCCGTTTCCAATATGGAGCATGGAGCCCATGCTGAGGGCGCTGGCGAGCGGGGATCCGGAGTAGGCCGATGGAACGCATTGGCGGCACGTGCAACCCTCAATGGATCGTATGATAAAAGCCGTCGAAACGACACAGACGTTGAAAGTAGATAGCGCGGGAAAGAGCGCTTAGCATGCCGCGTTTTTTGCAGTGCTGAAGCCATCCCTAAGCGCAGTATCCTTGGCAATGGTTTCAAAGGATCGGTTGTTGGTCCGGAATATCTGGCGAACAGTTATTGAACGCGGCATTTTTCGAGAGAGTCTTCGTCGGGCTCAAGCCCAAGTCCGGGCGCGTCCGGGACGTGGAGATTGCCGTCCACCAGGGTAGGGCCGCTGGGCATAAGAAGCCGTGCGATCCTTGCCTGTGCGCGGTGCAATTCAATGGCCCCTACAGCCATCGCTCCGCACATCCAGTGCAGATTCAAAATATCCCAGCCACCAGCAGGGGAAATCGTATGGCCGTTGCTTGCTGCTCGCTGGGCCACGTCAATCGCGGACCTGAAGCCACCTGCAAACACGGCGTTGGGCTGGATGACCGAAACGCCGGCTTCACCGAGAAGCGCGAACCGATCAGCGCTTTGTTCCATCTGTCCGGCGCCAAGGGGAACGATATTCTGGCCCGCAAGCTTGGAAAGCTCATAGCGATTGTTTGCGCGCACTGGCTCTTCAAGCCAAGCAAGATTCAAATCTGCCACAGCGCACATGAATTCCTTCGCCGTCTCAAAATCCATTCCGCAATTTGCATCGGCTATCAGATCGGCGTCCATGCCGATTGCCTCGCGTACCGCCTTGAGTCGTGCCACATCCTCGGCAGTGCCGCGCTCTTTGGCCGCGACGAGAACCTTCACGCCTCTGGCGCCTGACGCGACCTCGCGTCCGCAAGCCTCGACCAAAGCATCAATATCCAAAGCTGAAAAACCACAGGTTACATGGACAGGCGCCTTGGTGCGGGTGCCTCCCAGAAGTGTCGAAACGCTAACCCCAGACCGCTTTGCCCGAAGGTCTGTCAGAGCGATGTTGAGAGCTGAAAGCGCTGATATTACAACTCCAGTCATGGCCCGCGGGTTGAACCGTGCCATGAGGTCACCGACCGGATCTTCCCCTAACGTCGGCCATGATTCAGCGACAGTATTGTTCAAAAACCCAGCCACTTCGCGGGCGAGGAAGCGACCGGTGAACCCATGCCCCGTTATGCCTTCCGCGTCCCGTATACGAAGATGCACAAAGGTGAAACTATCTGCTCCAGCATAAGGAGCTGGATCGCCAGGGAAAGCATTGGGGCTATGTACGCTTGCTTCAATTAAAAGCGGCATTTGCATCTGAAGATCTTTTCTCAGTTTACTCCCCGCCGTATACTGCGATCCACTGACCGATGACAAAGTGCGGCGCTATCAGTGGAAATCAACTTGACGTGGGTAGGGCGGTGACAAAATCCTTGGTCGTCTCGAAAGAAACAGCTTGAAGCAGTCAGATCTGCTCATTCGTGTCGGACTTCCGGGCACTGCTCCGGAGAACCGACGAACTTTGATTGAACAGAACCTTGTTGTTGTCGGCGCGATGCTGGCCCCGGTTTTGCTTGCTTTTAAAGAGCTCAATGGCCCTTTGCACCGGGGGGCGGGCTTTGATCCGTGCCCGCCAATCTGCAACACGCGGAAAGGCCTCAAGCGATGCGCCCAGAGGTTTGGCGATGAAAGCCCATGGAAAGATCAGCATATCGGCGATTGAATATTCGGCCAGTATCCAGTCCTGACTTTCCAGTCGATTTTCCAGAACCGCCAGGTTGCGATCATATTCGCCAAGATACCGCTTAAAGCCGTAGTCGCGGTTATTCTCAGGGGCATAGTTTCGAAAGTGGCTAAGTTGTCCGCCCATCGGACCCTGATTGCCAACCTGCCAAAACATCCATTCCATGAGCTCTTTGCGCGCCCGCAAGTCGCTTGCGGAAGGGGCGAAGAGCTTCGTTTTATCAGCCAGATAAAGCAATATCGCAGCAGACTCGAATACAGATACCGGTGATTTCCCCCATTCTGGTGCGGGTGAGTAATCGACGATGGCAGGGATCTTCGCGTTCGGGCTGATTTTTAGAAAGTTATCTGAAAATTGCTCGCCTTCGGACAGCCGAACAAGCTTTGGTGCGTAGTCCAGCCCACATTCCTCAAGCATGATGGAGGCTTTCCATCCGTTCGGTGTCGGCGCGAAGTAAAGGTCTATCACTCAATACTCTCCTGTACATCTGTCGCAACACCACTCCTGATTAAGGTGTCGATATCATAGGCGCTGTATCCTGCTTCGTGCAGGACAGCGCGCGTATCTTCTCCAAGCCGGCGGGCCGGCCGTGGCGGAGCAACTGGGCTCGCTGAGAACCGAGCGGGCGCGCGCGCCTGACGGATGCGTCCAGCTTGCGGGTGGTCCAATTCCAGGATGGTGTGGTTGGCCGTGACCTGCGGATGGCTATACATTTCCGCCCGGGTCAGCACAGGCGCGCAGGGCACATCCTTTGCCGTCAGCCGGGTCATCCAGTTCACCGTGGTATCCTGCAAGAGAGCCTCTTGTGTCAGCGCAAGCCGCTCTGGCTTGTTGATCTCTCGCAATGCGACCGATGAAAACCGTGGGTCTTTCAGCCAGTCGGGTCGTCCCACGGCGGCCGATAAGCCGGACCAGGTGGAATCGGTGTGGGCCGAAACAGCCATCCAGCTATCCTTGGTTTGATAAATCAGCTCAACAAAGCTTTGAGCCTGAGCGCCTTCGTCTGGGGCTGCCTCATCACCAATGAAGGTGTATCCAGCCATATCAGAACTCCACAAGAAGGCCACAACTGTGTCCAGCATAGACAGGGTCAAATGACTGCCTTGCCCTGTTTGGGTCCTTGCAAACAGGGCAGCGGTAATTGCCTGGCTCGCCTGAATTGCGGTCACTTTATCTGGCAGGATTGTCCGCACGAGGCGCGGCCGCGCAATGTCTGCTCCGCCCTGAACGCTCGCCAATCCCGAAAGCGCCTGAACAAGCGGATCATAGACAGGCTTGCCCGCCCAATCGCCTTCAAATCCGAACCCTGCGATCGAAGCATAAATGATATCAGAGCGCACGGCACGTATCGCTGGCTCGCCCAGACCCAATCGCTCGGCAACACCGGGACGAAAATTCTGGACAAATACGTCGGCCCCCTCGCAAAGTCGAAGCGCAGCTTCGAGGCCACGTGGATCCTTGAGGTTCAACGTTACCGAGCGCTTATTGCGATTATTGTTGAGAAATGAGGCCGCAAACCCGCCGCGCCTGCCAGCCACCTGACGGCTATGATCTCCGCCATTTGGATGCTCGATCTTTATCACTTCGGCGCCCTGATCGGCCATGATCATCGTGGCGAGAGGCCCTGAAATCATAGTGGTTGCGTCGATGATCCGTATTCCGTTCAAGGGTCCGGGCATTCAGTGTATCCTAATTAAGAGCTTCTGCTGCATTCCGGCATACAAAATCTACGCATACCTTTAGTTGGTAATCGGGTTCTAGTGGCCACGGCCGACGAGTTTTTTTTGCAGTCAAGGGTCTTAGGATCGTCTAACCGCCAGTTGGGGTCAAGAATGGTATCTCCCTCCCCATCAAGTGTCTTTTCCAACAAAAAATATAAGAAAAACGTCGACCTAGCGCGCAGGGATTTTATCTACATGCGGCGGTCTGCTTGCTACGACACTGTTCGCGTACGTCATAGATTTTATAAGCCCACGTATGAATGATCTGGCATCAAATCACTGTTATCAATTGAAAAACTGTTTACCACCCGACCAAGAACCGTGTCTCGTAAAGCGCAAGATACTTGGGCACAGCCCAATTCTCAGTGAGTAAGTGCGTTGTTCAATGATCATGTCTGCGTCTTCTCAGAGTGAATGGTCATCAGGCGGATGAACTTCTATGGTTTCAGGCGTTTGCGTTCCTCTCCCAGCCACGGAAAATCTGCCAGAATACCCTAACCAGAAACGAGGACGTTTTCAGCGATCACATTAATGTGGACTTTAGGTTCCTCGATTTCGTTTTTGGTATGCGCGTCGTGCTCGAAGCCCCAGTTTTCACAAGAGCTCAACGCGCGTCTGCGGGCGTTTTTTTGTCCAGCAATGAATGTGGTCTGACTTGGCTATGAGCCAGCAACACTGCCATCTCAAATCACCCAACTTGGACCCATGGGTGCTGACGCCAGCGACCGATGAGATTTCAACTTTGGTTGTCAGCTAGCCATGTCTCGTAGCGAACCCTGGTTTCTTCGTTCATCGGATAGAGGCCGGGCAGTTTCTCACCACGTTCGACTTCTCCAATGATCCATCCCTCTAGCTTTTCTTGCGCGGGCGACTCGGCGACGACCTCGTCCAACAAAGCTTGCGGAATTACCACGGCCCCGTCGCTGTCGGCAACGACAATGTCACCGGGTATAACTGCGACGCCACCACAGCCTACGGTCTCATTCCAGCCAACAAATGTCAGGCCCGCGACCGACGGAGGTGCGGCCGCCCCCTTGCACCAAACCGGTAGATCGGTATCGAGCACACCACCAAGGTCGCGTACGGCACCATCGGTGATCATCGCGGTGACATTACGTTTCTTCATGCGGGCGCAAAGGATGTCGCCGAACACGCCAGCGTCGGTGATCCCCATCGCGTCAATAACGGCGATGCACCCTTCAGGCATTTCCTCGATCGCAGCACGGGTCGAGATCGGGCTGGCCCATGACGCCGGGGTCGCCAGGTCCTCGCGCGCGGGGACAAAGCGAAGCGTAAACGCTGTACCAACCAGCCGCGACTGGTCAGCGCGCAGCGGCATGGCACCGCGTATCCAGACATTGCGCAAACCCTTTTTCAACAAGATGGTTGTCAAGGTCGCAGTGGTTACTTTTTCAAGTGTGGCCTTGGCTTCGATCGAAAGTGTCATATCAATTTTCCTTGCTATCAAACGTTTGAAATATATCCGCCATCACCGCGGATCATGCTGCCGGTAATGTTCGAGGCGCGTGTGCTGGCCAAGACTGCCGCGACATCGGCATATTCTTCGGGATCGCCGTAGCGCCCGGCAGGGATCGCAGCGAGGCTCTCTGCGCGGCCTTCCTCAACACTACGGCCTTCGCGCGCGGCCTTCTTTTCGTCGAGGAAGGTGATCCGCTTCGTGGCGACCCGGTCCGGCAACACGATATTGGAGGTAATGGCGTCCTCACCCACTTCATCGGCTAAGATCTTTGCCCATCCGACAAGCGTGCTGCGCAGAGCGTTCGAAAGACCCAAGTCCATTGCTTGTTCCCTTGTTCATGTTGTTCGCAGCGACGATATCGCTCTGGTGACGCAAAGAATAGTTCCGTATCCTTCGTTCTATGCGAAGGAATAGTTTGTTTCGTACACACGAAACCTGGAAACGCTGGTCGCTGTGGCACAACGCGGCTCGCTGGCCGCGGCGGCTCAACATCTGAATTTGACTGCGACGGCTGTGGCACAGCGCACCCGAGCGTTGGAAGATGAAATCGGTGCTGATCTAGTGGCCCGCTCCGGACGCACAGTGCGCCCAACCGAGGCTGGCCATGCGGTGCTCGCGCGTGCCGAAGGGGTGTTGGCGGCACACCGCAGCCTACGCGCAGCTGTGACCGGCCAGACGATAGCAGGCAGTCTTCGCATCGGCGCGATCTCTACCGTTCTCTCCGGCATTTTGCCCGATGTCCTAATGAGCTTCTCACGCAGTGACGCCGATCTTCGCATATTCCTTGAACCGGGTACGTCGAGCGACCTTTATGACCGTACAATAGCTGGGCATTTGGACGCTGCGGCAGTCGTCAAGCCGTCATTCGATCTGCCCAAGGCATGGGATTTTCAGACTTGGCGACGAGAAAAATTAGTACTGCTCATTCCCAGCAATGAAACCCGCACAGATATAGGAGCGATACTGGGCGATAGCCCCTTCATTCGTTACGACCGTCAGCAATGGGGGGGCGTGCGCCACAAACCTGGCTGTCTGACGCAGGCATCACTCCCGATGTACGGTACGAACTGGATGCACTTGATGTCATCGCCGTGCTGGTCGGTCGTTGTCTCGGAGTATCAATTGTGCCGGACTGAATCGGACCGCGCCCTGAGGGGGTTGCCATCCGCAGCCTCCCTCTCCCCGACCCAGCCCCATTCCGTGAAATCGGCTTGTTGTGGCAGCGCCCCTCGCCACGTATCCAGCTTCTGCGCAAAGTAATGCAAACGGTTACGCAAATATCCTAGCCTCTGGACCTATTAACAGGCCCCAGTGTCAATGGCAGCTTCGACCCAGAGCAGACACTGGCGAAAAATGCAGCGATGACCGATTTGCGGGACTTGATGCACCCGCGGCATCTCCGATCGTCCAGATGACTACCCGGCGACGAGCGCCTCGCTGCAGCGCAGCTCAACTTACCGTAAGCGGTCGGTAGAACCGCGCTCGATGAGCCGGATCGGAACCGGTCGTTCGCCGAGCGGTAACCTGATGTCTCACATGCGGGACGTTGGAGACATCTGAGCAGAACGCTCAGATGATAGGGTCGAGCCCAAAGCGCAGGATTCTGCGGCGTCGACGAAGGGCAGCTTTACCCGGCATCTTGGCCGTCTCCGTTTCGTCCTCGGTCAGTCTGAGCGAAGACCGCGCAAGCGAGTATAGCCAATCTCAGGCCGCTCCGTCGGTCGGCCCGCCCTGTTCCAGCCAGCGCTTCGCCGCCGGCTCCAGCACATTCGAAGCCACCTCCTCGTAACGCGCGAGCTGCCCCGGTGTCAGCAAATCGCGCCACCGACCGTTCGTCCCCTTGTTGTAGAACACGGTGGCGCCGCCCTTGAGCCCGCTTTCATGTCCTTCAAGCGCCTCCGCATCGCGCTTCATCGAGGAGAAGTCGCAAAGTTCGGTGATCCGGTCGAGCATCTCATCCGCGACCTCGATCTCGAGATATCGGGCGATCCGCGCGATCTGGCCCCTGAGGTCTGCCTTCATGTCGGCGTAGTGCAGGAACAGAACGTTGTCCCGATGCCGTTCGGGCCACCAGGTCTGGGTCTGCCGCATACATGACCAGAATGGATATCCATCGGTCTCGCCCTCGATCGCGCCGCGGGAGATCCACAGGTCGAAGAAGGTCGAGATGTCGGCGGGCGGCCTGGGTAGGGGGCCTGCCGCGGTTCTGGCGAAAGCCTCGAACATCTCGTCGCCGAAATTGGCATAAAAGTTCCAGAGCGACATGAACACATCGCGCGGATCGCGGCCGACATGGATGTATCTGGCCTGGGGCCAGATCGGCAGCCCATCGAAATACATGTGGCTCTTGATCACGCGGCGATGCACCTGTGGCTCCAGTATCGCGAGGTGCTCGGCGTGCTCGCGAAACGCATTGTCGAGCCAGGGCGAAACGCCGCCGATGTGGCGTACCTTGAGGTCTTGGAAGATCAGGTGCAGCGCGATGTTCTGAGTCCAGGTGGTGCCCGCCTTGTAGGCTGTCGCGACCACAACATCGCCGGGACGGACTTTGAAATCATCCCAGCGGCTGCTGTCCAGAAGCTGATTGTAGTAGCGGCGTATTGCCGGTGCCGGTGATGCCATCAGTCCTACCCCCGGCTGACACTGCACTTTGCTGGCATGGCCAGTCAAGCAAATCGCGGCGAAACCGCGATATCGGGCTTCGGTCGCGTCAGATCGCGCGAGACTGCAAAGGGCTCCGAAGCAGCCATTCGCTGCGCCCTGCATCAATGCCCGGTGTGCGGGACAACTCGGACATCACGGGCATGAAAATCGCTGCGGGCGCAACGAACGGCAGCTATGCCGAGTTGCGGCCCGGTGAGCAGCTTCGCCTGCGTCTTCTGACGGAACGCCACGGTTGCGGCACCTCGCCCATCCGCGAGGCACTGAACAGTCTGGTAAGCGCAGGTCTGGTGGAACGCTTCGACAAGCGCGGCTTCTTCGTTGCGGGCACGTCGCCGGAGGAGTTTCAGGACATCCTGACCAATCGCTGCTTTCTTGAGGAAGAAGCGCTGCGTCGTTCGATGGCGGCCGGTGGCGCGGACTGGGAGGAGCGTGTTCTTGTGGCGCATCACCGCAT
>Ga0075467_10000616_pt1 | contig 28793 bp, 24 predicted proteins | sample DEB08_DNA_9_FD_75067 | JGI IMG/M metagenome (GOLD analysis project Ga0075467, IMG submission 75067) | Aqueous microbial communities from the Delaware River and Bay under freshwater to marine salinity gradient to study organic matter... | ecosystem: Environmental > Aquatic > Marine > Coastal ... | reverse complement strand
TTAGGTGGCAAATTTTACTATACACGCACCCAAGTTTGAAGTGATACTATACGCTTAGCCGGAATGTTACGGCATATTTTGACTATCATGAGTGTGAATACACAGTGAACGAAGTTCCTCTGGGAATACTATTCCTTGCCCTATTTTTGCTGATACTGCTTTCAGCGTTTTTCTCGTCATCAGAAACAGCCATGATGGCGGTAAATCGCTACCGCATTAAGACACGTGCCGAACAAGGTAACCGCAGCGCCATGTTGGTGCTAAAATTATTGTCCGCGCCAGATAAATTACTCGGCACCATCCTGTTTGGCAACAATGTGGCAAATATTGCCGCGTCGACTCTGGCAACGGTGATCGCCTTACGTCTATATGGCGTCGCGGGTTTAGCTTACGCTCCGCTATTGCTGGTGTTTGTGGTTTTGATCTTTGCCGAAGTAGCGCCTAAAACGCTAGCAGCGGTAAATCCAGAGCGTATCGCCTTTCCCGCAGCATGGGTGCTGGCGTTCTTGCAAATAGCCCTCGCGCCGTTTGTATGGCTGGTCAAGTTTTTTTCAAACGGTTTGCTTCGGCTACTCGGTGTTCGGGTAGAAGCCCAAGGGGATGCTTTGAGTAACGAGGAGTTACGCGCGGCCGTCAATGAATCAGGCGACATGCTAAATACGTCGCACCAAGAAATGCTATTACGCATACTCGAAATGGAGAAAGTAACCGTCGAAGACGTAATGGTGCCTAGGTCAGACATGGAGGCCATTGACTTAGATGACGAATGGGATGAAATTGTCGAACAGCTAGCAACTTCTCACCATACTCGCGTACCGGTTTTTCAAGGCTCGCTAGACAACGTTTTAGGCGTGGTACACATACGTAAAATGTTTTACCTGTCGCAAATGGCTGAGTTCAACAAAGAAACCATGGTTAGCATGATTCGTGCGCCCTACTTTATCCCTGAAAACACCTCGATCACTCATGCACTGACTAACCTGCAAGACCAGCGTCGACGCTTTGGAATTGTGGTCGACGAATACGGCGATATCAAGGGTCTCGTGACACTTGAGCTGATACTTGAGGAAGTCGTCGGTGAATTCACTTCGAGCGTTCCAGGCTTAGACGACGAGATCACGCCCGAAGAAGACGGCTCGTACTTGGTTCGCGGCAACGCTTACTTGCGCGATATTAACCGTCAATTACAATGGAGCTTGCCAACCGAGAATGCGAAAACGGTCAACGGACTGATTATCCATCATCTTGAGGATATACCCGATGCCGCCACGTGCTTTAGAATTGGCGACTACACCATCGAAATCGTGCAAAGCAGAGACACATCAGTGCATGTAGCACGTTTAATGAATCTTAACCAAGGTTAACTATCAATCTACGCTCACGTGATAGACAAGCCGCAGGTAATCACCAATAATCACAAAACCAATAAAAACAGCTATTCAGGCTTGCCCCTCCCTACTGATTTAAGATATATTTCTTGAAATAACAAATAGATATAACCGATACTGAATCCATCTTATGAAAAACTTAGCCCTCACCCTATTCATTACCATTCTGCTATCTGCTTGTAGCAGTGGTTCAACTGTTGCACCACTAGACGTTTCCCTAAGCGGGGTTTTCACCGGATCCTTCGAAAATGTTGAAGGAACTCAAGATGGAACTGTAACGCTTAATTTATCCCAACTTAGTGACTCTGACGCTATAACTGGGAATGCTATTTTTGATACCGGCGACCGAAATACATGCTTGATCAACGGCTTAGTAGCCGGAACCAATAATGGCGCTAGCGCTAGCCTCACTATCGGCGGAGCCAACCTTCAGCTAGCTATTAGCGATAACGGCAATACGCTATCGGGAACCTATGTGCTTGTCACCGCTACTACCAGCTGTTCAAGCGAGTCCGGCAGTGGCAGCATCACACTGACCCGCTCGTAAGCAAGCTAGCTGACTGCTAGTTAATAGATATATTTTCAATAAATCACTCGTTTGTATTTGTTCTATCAAACCCTACCCTAATAGCAATGATGAACATTGATTTATTAAACCGAAGGGCCATCGTTTCAGCGATGGCTTTTTTGTCTGTATTTATCACCTCGGTAACGCCATCGTCTGCCGCTGAAAAAAATAAAGCCAGCTCAAAAGTTTATTTTGCCCTTGGTGATCAACACCAATTCCCACTGACGGAAGAAAGAAGTAGCTTCGGCTGCTCTGACAAAATCTTCACCGTGGTCGAACTCAGTCACTTACCCAAAACTAAATACGATTTAGCAATTGTCTGGATAGATCCTTCTAACACCGAACGCGAACGCACAGAATATCCCTTTACTGTGGTCGCTGATGAAACCCGTCTATGGAGTTGGCTAAGCTTATCGCCGTCAGCAGGAGCGGCAATGATTCAATGGATCAATCCCGCCGCTGGGCTTGAGGAGTTTGTTGGCCCCTGGACCGTCGAAATCAGAATTAATGATCGAAAAATCACCAGTAAAGAATTTGAAGTAATCTGTTAGTCCTGCCGAATATCAACCGAGGCGACAATGAGCTTGGCTATGACTAAAGAATTACTAGACTTATTCAGGTCGCCTACCTGGTAATTTTTTGGTCGATTTTTTAGCCACATCATTACGCACATAAATTGGCGCAAACAGCGCCGCAGAAAGCCAATTTCGCTGCCTGTATTGCTCTTCCGCAAGGCACAGCAACGAGCCAGCACTAGGATAGATAATCGAGCTTTGTATTTCAGTTGACCGTTCGCTCAATGCACTAAACTGATCTGGATAAGCCGACCAAGCATTGCCTACCAGCACTCCCACAGCATCAGCATCAGCATCTGAAAATTGTACCTCAGCTGGCGGTGTTACGCATAAGCCTGATAGGCGCTTTATATGATCGCCAATCTTTTCATACTCACACCAGTAAACCTCCCCCATACGAGCATCAATTGCGGCAATAATTGAATTATGCCGCGCAGCTTGTAGGGCCGAAGCTTGTAAGGCAGCAGCTTGTAAAGCGAGTGCGTCGAGAGACGATACGCCGATCATCGGGCAATTAGCGCCAAACGCCAAGCCTTGGCCAACGCCTACACCAATTCTCAGGCCAGTAAAAGAGCCTGGTCCTTGACCGACACTAACAGCATCTAAGGCCTGCGCACTCAGCTGAGCTTCATCCAATAGGCTTTCGATCATTCCAAGCAATACTTGCGAATGAATGTTATTGCCAACCTCAGCTCGAACCACCACCTCGCCGTCTATCCGCAGTGCCGCTGAGCACGATGGCGTAGCCGTTTCGATTGCTAAGATAATACTCATTCCGCAGCCTTTGAGCCCTTGGAGCCGGCTAAACGAGCCAAGAAGGCGACGACTTTATCTCTTTTATTACTACGTCGCATGTTTGGCAAACTATTCAAAAACACTCGTCCGTAATGGGTAGTACGCAATCGTCCGTCACAAATCATTAACACGCCCTTATCTTGTGAACTGCGAATTAAGCGGCCAGCACCCTGGCGCAAGGTAATCACCGCGCGCGGCACCTGATAATTCATGAACGGATTTTGACCGCCGTTTTGCATGGCGTTTAACCTCGCTTTAATAACCGGGTCAAACGGTGATTCGAATGGCAATTTGTCAATAATAACGCAGCGCAAAGCGTCGCCCGGCACGTCGACGCCTTCCCAGAAACTCATTGTTCCAAGCAGCACCGAATTCGGCTTTTCAACGAAGGCCTTGAGCATCTCACGCTTGCTAGTATTGCCTTGTGTCAGAATATTGAACTCATAATCAGCCAGTTTTTCTTCAAACTGTTGCATGATTCTAAAGCTAGTAAAAAGCACGAACGCAGCCCCTTGACTGGCTTGCAAGATCGGCAGCACTTGCTCAAACAAGGCATCGGCAAAACCGTCCTCTTTCGGTAACGGCATGCCTTCGGGAACATAGAGAACCGCTTGGTTAAAGTAATCGAAGGGACTTTCCCAGGTGCTATGAGGAGTATCGCTACTAAGGCCCACCAATTGTTGGTAATGAGTAAAATCGCCATCGACTGAGAGGGTCGCCGAGGTGAAAACTCTGGCTTGGTCTTTATTACCAAAATAGGCATTCAGAGCATCACCAATATTTAGCGGCGTTTCATGAATCCTAAACGTTCTGCGTGCCACTTCAACCCAACGCACCACGTCATCTAAGTTCGAGTCACCGGCGAGCTTGTGGCAGTCTTGAGATAGCTCCAAAGCTCGCTCGTAGCAGCGAGTAAGTGCCTCACCAGCAACCGATGCTTTCTCTAAGACTTCAGCAAACTCGGTGAGCTTCTCAGCTAGAGATAATAGTTTCTTTGGCAGATTTGGTATCTCATCAACCAAATCTTCCCAGCCAACACGGCGCTCATTTAGTCCGAGGCTAAGTCGGTAGTCAGCGGTTACCTTGTCCAGTTCGTCGGCCAGTAATATTAGCTTAGGAATCAAACTCTTCTCTTTTAGCTCGGCGGCACGAGTATCGCCAGCCAGTTCCATCACCTGCCACGAACTAAAGCTATTGCCCAAAAAGTTCGATGCAATATCAGGAATCTGATGAGCCTCATCGAAGATTACTGTTTCTACATCAGGCAGTAAGGCTCCGAAGCCGTCATCTTTTAACGCCTTATCGGCGAAAAAAAGATGATGATTTACCACTACAACCTCGCTAGTCATGGCCGCTTTACGCGCCTTATTCACATAGCAGTCTTCAAAGAAAGAACAATTTTGGCCAATACAATTGTCCACCGTTGAGGTGACCGATGGCCAAATTCTAGAGTCTTCTGGTACTTCGTTTAAATCGCCGATATCACCACTTTTAGTGATTGGTTGCCATGACGAAATGGCTTCTAACTCAGCGAGTTGCACTTTATCCAATCGACGTGCCGAGCCTCTAGTTAACATCATGCGATGCAAACATAAATAGTTACTGCGCCCTTTGAGCAACGACACTTTTGCATTCAAGCCTAGGGTTTTTAGAACCAAGGGTATATCACGATGAAAAAGCTGCTCTTGTAGATGCTTTGTACCTGTCGAAACCAAACTTTTTCTGCCCGACAGCAAGGCTGGCACTAGATAAGCGAAGGTTTTACCGGTACCGGTCCCAGACTCAGCCAATAGGGTCTGTTTATCAGCGATAGTCCCTTCAATTGCGCTGGCCATAGCCACCTGCGACTCGCGCACGGTATAGTTTTCAATCCGCTTAGCGAATGGGCCATGGTCACCAAGAATATACGCGGCACTTTCAAAGTCTACTTTACTCTCCTTCAAAGAATTGGCCGTCACAGAGTTGTCCTCCAATGAACTGGCCTCCACTGAAGGCTTTGGCGATTCGACGATAGACTTTGCTGGATCCATTAGGAGATTGCCGACGTCACCATCGCTATCCAACCTTGATTTCAGCAGCACAATGAGCCAATGCGGTTCCCCAATGCGGCAAGCTGATATCGAATGTTTGCTTTAGTTTTTCACCGTCTAATACCGAAAAAGCAGGTCGTTTAGCGGGGGTTGGGTACTCTTCTGTGCGAATACTATTAACCGTTATATTAGTAATTTCGTTTTCGACAAAGATAGCTTTAGCAAATTCGGCCCAAGATGTTTGACCTTGGCAAGTAAAATTATAGATCCCTGACTGGCCCTCGTTTATGCCTCCTTGCTCAACTATTAGCGCTACAAGTTGCTTAGTTGCATCGGCAATACTGCCTGCATAGGTTGGCGCCCCTACTTGATCTCCGACTACGGACAATTGGTCGCGTGACGCGGCGAGGCTCAACATCGTTTTATAAAAATTCTTACCATGATTGGAATAAACCCAAGCGGTACGCAAAATAATTGCTGGCGCTGCGGAGGCTAAAATTGCATTTTCACCTTCTAATTTACTTTGCCCATACACGCCGTTTGGAGCCGTTTCATCTGATTCTAGATAGGGCTCGCTAGCATCTCCAGCAAACACATAATCAGTAGAAAAGTGAATCAATGGCGTGTTGCTTTTAGCGCAGTAAGCGGCAATTACGGCTACCGCATCTCGATTAATGGTAAACGCCGCATCGGCCTCTTGCTCGGCTAAATCAACCGCCGTATAGGCCGCCGGATTAATAATCAGGTCAGGGGAAATGCCTTCCAGTGCCGGCTCAATGCTGGCCACATCACTCAAGTCGAGAATATCTCTACCCGCGACTAGCAACTGCAAATTCTTTAGAGCCTCATCGCCACTAAGCGCACGCTGCAAGTAGGTCGTGACTTGGCCATTTTGACCAATCAAGAGAATATTTTTTATCGCCGACATCTTAGTTAAACAACCGTTAATGGTGGCAGGTCACGTAGCCGTTGCCCTGCTTCGTCCTTAGCCGACAGCAAAGGCTCAGTAATAGGCCACTGAATACCAATCTCGGGATCATTCCACAACACGCTACCCTCTTGTGCGGGTGCGTACAAGGAAGTACATTTGTAAACCACTTCGGCGGTGTCGCTGGTGACTACAAAGCCGTGTGCGAAGCCCTCTGGCACATAAAGCTGTTGTTTATTTTCATCATTGAGATAAAAGCCAAGCCACTCACCAAAGGTCGGCGACCCATCACGAATATCGACGGCTACATCGTAAATTTCACCTTGGACCGCACGTATCAACTTTCCCTGCCACTGTGGTGTCTGGTAATGCAGGCCTCGCAATACGCCCTTACTAGACTTTGAGTGATTATCTTGCACGAAATTGCCAGGCAAGCCTAATTCTATGGCCTTCTCTTGATTATAGGTTTCCATAAAGAAACCTCGGTCATCGCCAAAAACCTGAGGAGTGACGAGTAATACACCGTCGAGCTTGGTCTGTTCAACTTTCATTGCAATACAAGGTAATTAGTTAGATAAGAATCAAGCTAATTGTAACGCGCGGCGACGCGAACTAGAAGACTAATTCGCGACTGTTTGCGCTCTATCCAGAGTCCGTAGCCCAGAGTCCGTAGCCCAGAGTCCGTAGCCCAGAGTCCGTAGCCACAATTATTGTAGTGACCGATTTAGAAGCCCTATCAATCTAAAGAACTAATAACGACACCTGCAGCCGCTATACTCTGACCTCTAAAATCAATTGCCTGCGCGTTATGGTTAAAGACGAACTCGTGCGAGCCAGTGCAACGCCTGCGAACACCCTCGGGCATGTCAATTATGCCAAGCCCTGCTTCGACCGCTAAATTGCCAAGAATTCTGGTCATGGCCTCGCCATTGGGCCAGCCAGCTAAATAGCGAAGTTGCTGGTCACCGATCAATACTGGAGTGCCATCAACTGTACGTTCAATAACCTTTTCCTTGGTCTCCACCGTTTCAAGCCACGTTCTTACTGCCCCACCCGACACCAAAGCCCTATCAGAACTGCGGGAAAAGGTCTCGACGTAACTCACCTTGCAATCAAAGTTAGGAATTGCCGGTGGTAATAAGTCAGGAATGCTAAAGTTTTCTGTCTTCGAACCACTTCGCGGCCCAAGCACGGCGATACCAGAATATGTCTCCAGCAAGCTAAGCAGTCGAGCAGGCCAAACCAGCAAGCCCGGTGCCAGTACCATTGAGTAGCCCTCAAGAGAATCGACGGTTGGCGGTAAAATATCGACCGACAATCCATTTCTGCGTAAGCCTCGATAAAACTCTAGAGATAACACAAAATTATCAAAATCTTCTCCTTGCGGCTGCGTTTGCCACGCCCAGCAACTTTCGTAATCGAATATCAAAGCAACCTTAGCTTGTGTAGCTTGAACATCGCCAAGTTGCTTAATCTCGCTTGCCGTTTGCGCCACCTCATCGAAAACCGCCGATGGCTGACTGTCTGGCCGCAGCAGTCCAGCGTGCATCTGCTCTTGCGCGAATGGCGCTTGTCGCCAGCGAAAATAACACACCGCTTCGGCCTGATGTGCAATTGCCTCAAAGGTCCATAATCGCACCATGCCGTCTAATGGCGCTGGGTTATTAGGTGCCCAATTTACTGGCCCCGGTTGTTGTTCCATGACCCACCATCGACCTTTGCCAACGGCACGATACAAGTCATGATGAAACGCTTGCAAATCTGGGTCACCTTGTCTCTCGAATCGTTTCTTCCAATCGTCATCAGCGTCAGTGCGATCAACTAGAAAACCAAGTGGGTAGCTATCCCAACTAGCAATATCCAAATCATCACCAACTTTATAATGATCGAAATCAACGATACGCCCCATATAATTATGAATAAGCGGAGCGTCGGAATGCTGCCTAATAGCCTCAACTTGAGCTTTGTTATAAGCCACTACTTGGTCACTACTAAAGCGTTGAAAGTCTAAGCTATGCATCGGATTGGGCTCAGTAACCGTAAGGTTTGGTAACTCAATCTGCACAAAGGAATCGTAATCCATCGACCAAAAAACATTTCCCCATGCAACATTCATCGCATCAATTGAACCATATTTTGCCTCAAGCCATTTATGGAACTCAATGCGTGCCGCCTCGCTGTAAGAGATCACAGTATCGTGGCAACTGTATTCATTGTCGATTTGCCACGCTACCACGGCTTGGTGTTTTGCATAATGTTTAGCCATTAGATCAGCGATACGAACTGATTCCTCACGGTAGCCCAAGTGACTAAAGCAATAATGTCGCCGCGAGCCAAATTTGCGAACATGGCCGTTAACATCAACCGCCAACATGTCAGGATGCTTGTCGACCATCCAACGTGGCGGTGTCGCGGTAGGAGTACACATAACCACGTTTAGGCCTTCGGAGCCAAGCGTATCAACCGCTTGATCCATCCAGTCAAAGTTTAATTCTTGCGGCTTCGCCTCGAATCTCGACCAAGCAAACTCGCCCACACGGACAATTTCCAGTCCTAAGTCGGCCATCCGTTTAGCATCTTCTTTCCATTGCGCCTGCGGCCAATGTTCCGGGTAGTAACAAGTCCCTAGTTGTGGTTTCATAAAACCTCATGTTCTCAAGTTAGTTAAACCGCCGGATCGAACCCGAGACTCCCCGAGATCCAAAGAAGCGTATTTATAACTATTTAGTATTATTTATATTATAATTAAAACACACTCTTAACGCATTAGACATTTCAATTCCTGAGGGAATTTCAATTTCAGCTAGAATAGTAGAATGCCACGGCCAAAAAGAAAACATCAATGACACAAACGACTCGGTTCATCGCAGGCGACTGGGGTACCAGTAATTTACGCTTATACTTATGCGAGTATAAGCCAGCAGCTGCTGCAAAAATCCTAGACACTCGTTTTGGTTCCGGCATCAGCCAAATCAAGGGCGATTTTGAAGACAAATTCTTCGAGTTAGCGCAAGATTGGTTTGAGCAATGGGGTGAGATGCCAGTGCTTCTCTCAGGCATGGTCGGCTCGACCATTGGCTGGAAAGATGCGCCCTATTTAAGTTGCCCAGTTGATGCGGCGCAAATTGCGGCTGGCCGGCTCGAGTTTAATTGCAGGGGTATTTCATTCTCAATCTTAGCTGGCTTACGAACTCAAAACCCCTTAGGCGCGCCCGATGTGATGCGTGGCGAAGAATTGCAAATGCTTGGCTGGCTTCGACTACAAAAAAATAGCAAGAGTGACAACAATAGCGGTAAAAGTAAGCGGCTTTTCACACTGCCGGGCACACACAATAAATGGACACTGGTCGAAAATGGGGCAATCACTAATTTTCTTACCGCATTTACTGGCGAATTATTTTCGCTGCTTAGTAATCACAGCATCTTGATTGCTAAACCCAATGTTATTAGCGTTAATCAGACAGCGTTCATTGATGGCGTTGATGCGATTAATTCTCTGGGTGATGCACAATTATTGCATGCCCTATTCGCCACTCGCAGCAAACAAGTATTAGGGGAAATGGCCAGCGCCGACGCTAGTTCTTATTTATCGGGGCTGATTATCGGTGCCGACGTGATGGGTGCTAGCAAGCTGTTTGGCAAGGTCGACGGCGTCACCATCATTGGAGAGCCGTCATTAACTCAGAACTATGCGCTTGCACTCGAGTATTTTGGCGTATCCAGCGAGCGCTGCGACCCATCTAAAATCGCAATATCTGGCTTTGAAGCCATCTTTGAACAACTACACGAGAAACATGAACATGAATAGCGCACTCGATACATGGCTAGAAAAAATGCCGGTGGTGGCCATTATTCGTGGCGTAACGCCCGACCAAGCAATCGATATCGGTCACGCCATTCATGAGGCCGGAATCGGCATCATAGAAGTGCCTTTAAATTCGCCAGAACCGTTCGAGAGCATTAAGCGATTGAGCATTGAGCTCGGTGAAGATTGCATTATTGGTTGTGGAACCCTATTAAACGAAAAAGACGCCAAGCTGGTCGCTGAGGTTGGTGGGCAAATCGCGGTCACCCCAAATACACGCCCTAGCGTGATCCGAAAATGTATAGAGCTAGGCATGACGCCAATGCCTGGTTGGGCCACTCCCACCGAGGCCTTTGCCGCCTATCGAGCTGGCGCGCGCTATCTGAAGCTGTTTCCTGCCTCTAGTTTTGGTGCAGGCCATATTAAAGCGGTTAAAGCGGTGTTGCCAAACGATGCTAAAGTACTCGCTGTTGGTGGCGCTGGAGCACACAACGCCGCCGAATGGATAGCCGCCGGTATCGATGGTTTTGGCATAGGCAGCGATATTTATACCGCCGGTCGTAGCGCTGAAGATGTTCACCAACGATGTAAAGACATCGTCGACGCAATCAACTCAGCGAGATAAAACCGTGCACATAATCGACACCCTTAAAGTAGAAAACGAACTCGGTGAAGGTGTAATCTGGGACCATGGAGCGTCTAAACTTTGGTGGACCGACATTCAGCAAAACACGCTATATCGCTATGACCCCGAATCGAAACAACTAGAACAGTGGAGCACACCCGAGCGGCTCTGCTGCTTTGCACCGAGGGAGTCTGGCGATGGACTGGTTGCCGCCTTCGAATCCGGCTTTGCTTTTTATACACCTGAGACCGGCGCACTCAAATGGATCAAAAAACTCGAAACCGACAACCCCGGCACTCGATTTAACGACGGGCGAACCGATCGTCAGGGCCGATTATGGGCCGCGACAATGGTTGAAAACATTGAAGTTGCGACCTACAAAGGCTCACTTTATTGCCTCGACCATCAGTTAAATGTGCATAAGACGCTCGGCGACTTAAGTATTCCTAACAGTTTATGCTGGAGCCCTGATGGCAAAACCATGTACCACACTGACACACCCAGCAGACAGATCAGCCAATACGATTACAATCCAAATACGGCAACATTTAGTAAGCAGAAAATTTTTGTATCGACCAGATCTGGGTGTTATCCCGATGGGTCGATTGTCGATGCACAAGGCTATCTCTGGAATGCCCAATGGGCTAGTGGTACGGTAGTCCGCTACGCTGCCGATGGGTCAGAAGACTTAGTGGTGAACATCCCCGCACGTCAACCGACTTGCGTAGCTTTCGGTGGTAAAAACTTAAATTTGATGTTCGTCACATCAGCTTGGCAAGACTTAGACCCTATAGCTAGAGCGTCCGACCCAGATGCAGGAAATTTGTTTGTATTTGAGACTGACTATTTGGGTTTGATTGAAAGCAGGTTTATTCAGCGCTAGCCCTGCGAATCAAAAACATACCATTCAACTAACAACCGCTTACCCCAGTAAGATCACAAGGAATCGATATATTCTTGTCGCTTTGCCTCAGCCTCATCGCCAAAGAAAATCTTGCAGGCTTCCATTAAACCAGGGGCATCAATAATATCTTGGTGACGCACTACCTGACTAATCTTCGAACGCCGACGTAAGAAGTCATCAAGTTTGGTAACCATTTCATAGCGCGCTGTGTGCTCAATTTCACAGCGTAAATATTCAGCGTTTTCCATCAAGCGGTCAGCCTGTTTGGGGTTTTGACGAATGTCTTCTAGCAATTCGAGCGCCACACCACCATAACGACGCCAAAGTCGTTGAGTTAGCGGTTCACTTGAGCCAACTACCGTATAAGCATCTAGGTCCATCAACTTAGCTTGGTGGTAAAACTCATCACGCACGGTATCATCGTCTTCGCCGTACCAAACATAGTCTTCAAACGGCAATTCAATTCCCATTTTCTGAACCAAGCCAGCAATCTCATCGCCAACATTAATACAATCGGTGGTCTTGCCGCCAAAGATGCTTAAGTGTTTATCATCAAGATTAGTATCCACCGCGTGTTTGCGCGACAGCTTTACCCAGTCGGCAACGCCATCACCGCCTTTCTGAGCCAGCGGCCTGACACCGCAACGCTCAGCGATAATATCATCGCGAGTAATCGGTTTGTCTAAGTCGAGCAGCTGATTAATATTGTCTAATACAAACTGACGGTCTTCCTCGGTGACCTCAACATTAGGATCGGCAACTTGCGTATCTGTAGTTCCAACCGACGTTTTATTACCCATTGGGATAACGAAAAACAAGCGTCCGTCGCTGGCAAAAAACGCCAGAATTCTTTCACCCTCGGTTACCCGATCGACAATTAAGTGAATACCCTTGGAGAATAAATGCTGATGATCGGTCTTTTGCTCTGTCAGTTGATTGTGCTGATCAACATACGGGCCACAGGCATTGATTAACGCCTTAGATTTAATGGTAAAGGTTTCACCGCTTATATTATCGCGAGCCGAGGTATGCCAAAGGCCGTCTTTACGAACAGAGTCAAGTGACTCTACATAATTTGCCGCCACGCAACCGTAGTTCATACTCGAGCGAACAAAGTTAAATACGAAACGAGCATCATTGTCGTATAGGTAGGCATCCGAGTACTCAAAGCCCCCTATGGCATTCGATGTATCAATGCATGACTCGCGTTCTTTAATTGTTTTGGGCGTCATATAATCTGGGGCCTGGGTGAAAAAGCGACCGATTATCCAATAGAAAATAGTGCCCAGATAGACAAACCAAGAAGGAAAGCGAAAACCCTTTGCTATGGTCGTAAGAAAGCGAATCTCTTTAACCGTTGATGGATAGCTGCGCATCAAATGGTTGCGGCTTTTACATAGGTTATTGACTAAGAAATACTCGTGGGACTCGAGGTACTTAATGCCGCCCCAAGCTAAATTTGAGGAGTTTGAACTGGTTAAACCAGCAAAGTCGCCTCTATCAATGAGTGCAACCTTGGCCCCCTTAGCCGACAAAGAAGCGGCTGAAACCGCACCATTGATACCACCGCCGAGAACCAATACATCGAAGACCTTGTCTTCTTGCATAAGCCGCTCGATATTACTACTACGTAAATCCATGAATACATTCACCTAACACAATGGTGAATCACGTGCCGAGATCAACAGCGCGCAATTCGCGAATTTCCAGTGCCTGAGCACACCAGAAACAGAAAAGATAAGCCTGAAAGAACACTGTTCTTCAAGAACTTTTATTAACCGACCTAAGACGTCTCGAATACTAAGATAAAATCAAAATGATGTTAACTACTAAAGTCGTTAACTTAACATTCTAGATGTCTATTCGAGGGCTAAAATTAATAACTTAGGTTAAAAAAAGTGCCAACACCGTGAGACAGTTGGTTTCCTCATCGTTTGAGTAGATCACCAAGACTCTAGCTGCTGTTAATGACAACCCAACTGCGGTTGCCAGAATACGCTATTTTCTAATTATGCGATAACATAACATCAAGGTTAGCACTAGTTGGGCGGCAAAAAGGCCGGCCTATTTAGATAGACCGGCCCTTCGCTAACGCATTTTAGCCAACGGCTATTTTTAGCTTACTGCTATTTTTAGCTAACGGCTACTTTTCAACTGCTTAGAAACCACGACGGAATGTTACACCGACAGTTCGGGGTTGGTTTGTACGAAATGCCAAACGTGCCCGGCCACCGCGCTCACGGTCAAATGAAAGCAAGGTATTTTCATCAAATACATTATTGATGTACAACACGGTGTCCCAGTTTTCCGTCCGAAAGCCTAGATTAAAGTTAACCACTTCATACGATGGAAGTTCTAGATCCAATGAAATCACTTCGTTACCAGACAACTGGCCAAAAGCAAGTCCGGGGTTGAATACGCCGGCACCAGCAACTTGGTCGCCAGGCTGAGTTATGCGATCACCAACGTGTTGTACGGTAGCAGAGAAGTACAGATCACCATCCGAACCAAACAAATTAGAAGGCTTGGTATACGTCGCCGTCGCGGCACCCGATATCTCTGGCACTGATGCTAAGCGATTACCATCTTGTACGCCGCCTAAGACACCACCATTACTATCTCTAACCGTTGTATCAAACTCGGCCTCTAATAAACTGGCTGCAAGTGAGAAGTCCCAATATTGATTTGGCTTAGCTTTTAGCTCCAATTCAACACCTGCTGCGTGCGCATCAGGAACGTTAAACGAGATACGTGACGAACAGGTTCCAGCATCCAAGGTTACTTGCAAATCCTTGATGTCGGCGTAGAAAGCCGATGCGTTAAATTGAAACGTGTCATACGACCCTTTAACACCTAACTCATAGTTAGTCAGGCTCTCGTCACCATAGTCTTGGAAGCCTCCAAATATCTCTCTATCACCAGGTGAGCATATGGTTGAGTTTAATGGGTCATTAACACCACCTAAGCGAAAGCCCTCTGAAACTTGCGCATTCCAAGAAATATTGTCACTTGCTTCATAATTAAGTAACACTCTCGGATTAAAGCCATCCGCTGATGTCTCATTGACCGTACCGCTATCGCCGTTGGCGAATAAACCGCCAGATGTAATTGTGCGAGTTTCGTCGTAATCGTAAAAACGACCACCAACGGTCAATGCGAGCCGGTTGGTAAACCGATAATTAACCTCGCCAAAAACCGCGATTTGCTCAAGATCATACGGCAATACAGAATTAAAAGGTGAGTCTACTCCGAAGCCGTTAGATACCGCTGATGAGGTGCCTGCACCCAACGCTAGATCGGTAAAGACATCGTACCCAGGTGTTGGTAAGGTCTGCTGGTAGTCACGTTCAGTGTCGGAATAAAATACGCCGACTAACCAGTCTAATGCGCCGTCCCCATTGGAGCTCAATCGTACTTCTTGGGTAAGCTGACTAATTTCGGTGACATCCAGTAAGTTTGATGGCAGCGCGTTGGCTGATGGCGAAAAGCCTAGATCTTCAGAAACACTATGGGTCAAGGCGCTTCCATCGCGACTAACTATTATTTCACGATCGGTAAAGGAAGTAACAGAGGTAAGGTCGAAGCGATTAAAACCAGCCGAAATTGTTAAATCAGCAATTACGGTATCGTCTTCAAAACTTTCACGCAGTAATAAAAATTGCTCACGCTCACCAAGTTGCACTCCAGCGCCAGCCGCGAGGAAGTTAAATACCTCGGAACGATTATTGCCGTCAGTCTCAATATTCTGCAAAATCAAACGCGGCGTAATCGACAATGTTTCAGTCGGGTTAAATACCGCTGCAAAGCGCCCGCCAGTTCGGCTACCACTATTAACATCTTCGCCGCCAGCAGGGCCAGACGCGTCTATAAAACCACCGTATTCAGTATGGTAAGCAACACCTCGAAAAGCATCTCTACCGCCGTTGAATGGCGTATTAATCATGCCTTTAGCATGACCACCAACCTCACCATCACTAATACTGTTTAAGTTAAATTCTAGCGAACCTTCATTAACTTCAGTATTAGGTTGGTTGGTAATGTAACGCACTGTTCCGCCAACCGATCCGGATCCGAATAAAGTACCTTGTGGGCCACGTAATGTTTCTACACGGCTGAGGTCGTATAGATCAAGGTCGGGTGTGAACAACGATAGTGAGATCACAGATTCGTCTAAGTAAACACCGACCTGCTCTTTTACACCTGGTTGGTCGCGGACAATTTGGCCGGCTGACACACCTCTAATTGCTACCTGGCTTTGACCTGGGCCAAGGTTTTGAATCGCCAAACCGGCCACATTTCGAGATAGTTCTTCAAGGTTGGTTGCACCAGAGCGGTTGATGTCTTGCGCGGTTTGGGCATTGATCGAAAAAGGTACGTCCTGAATCGATGTCGAACGCTTGGTCGCGGTGACTATAATTTCTTCTAATAATATTTGAGCATTTACCGTCGGCGCAATAAAGGCTCCTAGGCAGGCGCTTATAAGCAACTGGCTCGATTTTAATTTTAATTTCATTTTCTCTCTCCTTTCTTGTTTATTAATTCCAACCGTAACCTCGAAAGCTCAGCTTCCTCGGCCCGGCTTTGTGTGAATTATACATAGTTTCGCTGTGCAACTGAATTATCTACAATATCCATTTGTACTGCGCTTAATTAATCGAAAGATCGACTTAAAAAGAACTGAACCATTATGTTGCGTTGATCAAATTCGCGCCTAAGCTAATGCCAGTAAGGCGTGGCAAATTGAGAGTAAAACGCGCCCATTAAAAAAGCCCTAGCTAATTACTAGCTAAGGCTTTTTTAAATGGCGTCCCCAAGGGGATTCGAACCCCTGTTACCGCCGTGAAAGGGCGGTGTCCTAGGCCTCTAGACGATGGGGACGTCTAAGATCCGCGGATAGCAAATCATTTCCTTCACTTTCACCTATGATCATTTTGGCTATAGCATTCGAATAAATCGAATTAGCTTCTGGTGGAGCTAGACGGGATCGAACCGTCGACCTCTACACTGCCAGTGTAGCGCTCTCCCAGCTGAGCTATAGCCCCTCTGATCTCGAAGGAGCGCGTAAGATACGCTCCAAGTCGAAATTGGTCAAGCACTAATTTAATTTTTTTGAAAATTATTGTTAGTTGCTACTTTTTCTTACCACTAACGTTAGTGTCGCGAGACATTTGACGAAAGAATCCGCCACTGCTTAAATCAAATTCTTGGAATTTAAAGATTGCCGCAAACCGACCTTTTCGTTGTATTATCTGAAGTGCACGTAGGCAGTCACCTGACACGCTTAACTAATTGTTAATCGGGCAGGCTTAGAAGCTGCCGCAAATGATCAACACCCTGGAGGGTATCACCACTATGTCTTCAATGACTTTCAGCTCGTTTCGTCAGAATTTTTTGGGCAATTCAGCCGATTGGTATAAAAACGTTATCATTGCGTTTCTAATCATCAACCCAATCGTTTGGTTTTCAGGGTTTCACTTTTTAGCAGGCTGGTTACTCGTAGGTGAATTCATTTTCACCCTAGCAATGGCGCTTAAATGCTATCCACTGCAACCCGGCGGAATACTCGCGATTCAAGCGGTCGTGATCGGAATGACCTCTCCTGATATGGTTTATCACGAGGTTGAGGGTCAGTTGAAAGTGATTCTATTACTGGTATTTATGGTCGCCGGTATTCATTTCATGCGCGAGCTGTTGCTTTACACCTTCAGCAAGCTGCTGATCAAGGTTAAAAACAAGATCGTACTCTCCTTTCTCTTTTGTTTTGCTGGCGCGGTTCTATCAGCTTTTCTTGACGCCCTTACGGTGACCGCGGTTCTCATCAGTATAGGCGTCGGGTTCTACGGTGTTTACCATAAGGTTGCTTCTGGCAAACTGTTTAGTGAAGACCATGATCATTCAGGCGACGACGGCGTACACGAATTTAAACGCCAAGACTTGGACGATTTCAGAAAATTTTTACGCAGCTTAATCATGCATGGCGCGATCGGTACCGCCTTAGGAGGCGTATGCACCTTGGTCGGCGAACCACAAAATCTACTTATCGCTGAAAAAGCCGGCTGGGAATTCACCGAGTTTTTCCTACGCATGGCTCCGGTGACGATGCCAGTTCTGGCTGCCGGTTTGATCACCTGTGTATTACTCGAGATTACCGGCATCTTTGGCTACGGTGGCAAACTGCCTGAAGGCGTGCGATCGGTTTTGTCAGAGTATGATGCAGAGCAACAGGCACTGCGCACCGACAAGGACAACGCTAAACTAATTGTGCAGGTGATCATTGGTTTGGTATTGGTGGTCTCGCTACAGCAACACGTAGCTGAAGTAGGCTTGATTGGCTTGATGGTCATCGTCTTGCTTACCGCTTTCAACGGCATCACCGAAGAACATAAGATCGGCCACGCTTTTGAAGAGGCTCTACCTTTCACAGCGTTGCTCGTAGTGTTCTTTGCGATTGTTTCGGTGATTCACGAACAGCACCTCTTCGCACCGGTTACCGAGTTCGTTTTAAGCATGCCAATTGATTCGCAACCGATTGTTATGTTCATTGCAAACGGCGTGTTATCTATGATCAGTGACAATGTGTTTGTTGCCACCGTTTACATTAACGAAATGGCCGCATCGCTGAAAAGCGGAGCTATTACACGGGAGCACTTTGAGGTTATGGCAATAGCCATTAATACAGGCACCAACCTACCCAGTGTTGCCACGCCTAATGGGCAAGCAGCCTTCTTATTTCTGCTTACCTCTGCTTTAGCTCCTCTAATTCGCTTGTCGTACATGAAAATGGTGCTAATGGCGCTTCCTTACACTATCGTGCTCAGCCTCGTTGGCGGCGCGGCCATCTTAATTAACTTCTAGACTAATTAAGTGCTTCTGAGCGTGCAGGAGCACTTAATTATATTTTTATTAGGTGTAAGGCCTCTCTTGGCGAAAGCTGGCTAGTGTGAGCCTGTGAGGCGGCATTTAACTATGATGCCTGTTGATCCATAGATGCCTGTTGATCCGACAGTTATCCGACAAGCCCTTAGCGCAAGGTGACAAACGTGATGGGCGTTTAACGAGAAAATAGTCTAGAGAAGAACCCACGCTTATTTACTTCTTTTTTAATTGACTCAGCCTGCGCGCGCGATACTTGATGCCGCCGTATTTGATACGTATCCCATGCAGTGGTATTCGAGAATTCGATATCAGGAAACTCTCCCAAAGCAAAGTTTTTACTCAAGCCGGTTGCGACCAAATTGGCGGCTTTAACATTGACATGACTTAACACACTACCAGAGACTCTGGCTGACCAGAGATTACTCTCTTCAAGTGACGCGCCGGACAGGTCTGCTCGGCTAAGGCGACTGTATGCAAGGTTTGCGCCATCAAATACAACGTTTTTTAAGTCGGCGCTTTGCATCGTTGTGGATCTCAAGTTTGCCGATTCAAAATTACTATTTAATAGGTTGGCATTACTTAGGTCGGCATTAAACATACTGACTTTAACTAAATCAGCATTCTCTAACATAGCGCCACGTAATCTAACCGAGGTTAAATCTGCCCCTCGCAGAATAGCGTTATTTAAATTCGATTCTTGTAATTTCGCTCCAAATAGCTTGCTATCGCTCAGGTTGGCGCCTTTCAAATTCGCTCGACGCAATAACGCGCCCTTTAACGTTGCATTAGACAAGTCAGCGTCAGACAAATCGCAATCACTAAGATCAGCTGCGCTTAGGCTTGCGTTCTTAAGGTTGGCTCCTGTCAATTTGGCGAACACCAAAATCGCCCCGTTCAACGAGGCATCAACAAGGTTAGCTGAAGTCGCATCACAATGACTCAGGTTCGCGCCATTAAGTCGAGCGCCCGCTAACTTAGCTTGATAAAGATCGGCACCCGATAAATCAGCGCCAGTAAGGTCAGCCTCAGTCAAATCAGCACCCGACAAATCGGCGCCTGCAAGTTTGGCACCGCGTAGTTTAGTATTTGCTAACTTGGCACCACTCAGGTCGCTACCCGCTAGGCTATAACCTGACAGGTCGTAACCAGAAAGTTTTTTAATAACGGATGCGTCGCTCATAGATAACCGTATTTTGGGCTGAGGAATCTAACCAGCAAAACGCTAGTGATTCGAGTCACCGTTGAGTCGAGACCAAACGCATTGATCTTCTACCTTTTCGTCTAAACGGTTAAGCCATTCTACATGACTTTGCTTCTCTTGCGCGCTTGCCTGCACCAATGGCAAGTCTAAAGTGGCGAAGTTTACTTTTTGGCTTAGCTGGCTTGATTGAGAGCCTCGATCTGAATTCGCTTCAAGTAATAACGATGACTGGCCGCCGCTTAAAAATAAGTAGACGTCGGCTAATATTTCAGCATCAAGTAAGGCTCCATGTAACTCACGGTGGCTATTATTAATATCGAAACGACGACACAAGGAATCTAAATCGTTTCTCTGGCCCGGAAACATCTTACGCGCCTGCAAAAGGGTATCGTGTACGCCACACACCTCGGCAATCTTCGCCGCCTGAGGGTCAATTCGTTCAAGTTCGGCGTCTAAAAAGCCCACATCGAATGCGGCGTTATGAATAATCAGCTCCGCCCCACGAAGATAGTCCATCAAACCCGAGCCAATATCGGCAAAAAACGGCTTATCGGCTAGAAACTCATTACTAATTCCGTGAACTTCCATGGCTCCTTGGTCGATCTCTCTGTCGGGATTAACGTATTGATGAAAATTATTACCGGTGAGCTTACGATTAATCAGCTCAACACAACCAACCTCAATTATTCGGTGGCCCTGTCTATGTTCAAGGCCAGTGGTCTCTGTATCGAGAACAATCTGTCTTTCGTAGTCACTCATAATTCACCCTTTATTACTGCTGTTGCTACTGATTACAAACCAAACTTCGATACTAGGATTGGCCAAGTGGTCGGCTTTTTCATTGCCCTCATCACTGAGGAGCGAAGTACATACACATTAGACCAAATGCCGCTGATTTTTATGTCTAAAATCTTCAAAGCGCAGCAAATAACATAGTAAATAGTCCTAGGCGGAAATCCCAGCGACACGTCCCGCCGGTATGGATTTTGGCTCTACTGCCTACGATATAACTCTGCTCGCTAAGCCATAAGCCCCATGGTTATAGGGCTTAAGTATTGAGATCCAAATTTGAATCACTTGAGTCGTTAGCTTGAATTTTTGCCGTGGCGGCCACCAATTTAGATTTTTTTGCGGTATATCTTGGTCGTCCAACTATGGTGGCGCTAGCTTCTCTTTTCTTGGCGCTAATCATATATCCACCTCCAGTCATCGGCAACCAACGATCGCCCGCTGATTCGAGAAATTGAAAGGTACTTTTCAATTTCTTGCTGCGAGATAGCGGAGCATAATGAAACATTGACCTGCCTACCACATCAAAGCCCAATAGTTGCAACCAATCGATTACACGACGAACTGAGTAATAGCGTCCAGCACACACCGCCGTCGGCCGCAGCCAGCGCTGAAATCCAATCAGGCTGGTAGGGCTAAAGCCAGTCAACACGATATGCCCTTCTGGCATCAAAACGCGATGGGCTTCTCTGAGCACTTGGTGCGGCAACTCATGCCTCTCAAGCACATGCGGCAATACCACAGTTGAAAAAACCTCTGGTGTAAAAGGCAGAAAGGCGGGGTCAACCACGATATCTGAAGTGGTATCGAAACAATCATTAGTTTTGACCAGCATTGGCAGATCAAAATCATCGACTACCGATGCAGGCAAGTATTCCCCAAGCTGCAATGCCATAGGCCCAATCGATTGCCTTATTCCCGCTCTAATATGCGGTCTCTCAACATCGAAATAACGTTTGGCGTAACTACTTGATAGCCAGGCAGCGGTATTAACATCACTTTTTTGACGACCCTTTTCTGTCACATCTGTACTCTCTACAAAGCTAATCTTAAACACTTTAAACGTGCATTATCTTACATGAAATGTCAGTCAACTACATTGACGCCGGATGAACAGCTCATTACTATTCGTCGATGAATTTAAAAGCCTCTTTTTCACACATTTTAACGCTAACTCTACTACTCGGCGTTAGCGCCTGCGCGAATCGTAACACGCCATCTGACGTAACAGTGTTGCCAGACCTGAAAACTCACACTGTAGAAAAAACCAATAACGACCAGAGCGAAGCATCTGATAGCGCCAGTGTAGAGGCCGAGCAAAACGAGAAAACGCTTAGCTACGAGGCGATAGACGTAATAGAACGAATACGTAAAGGATTTAAATTCCCCGAGCTAAAATCAGAACACATTACGCAGTACGAAAAATGGAGTACTGAACACGACAGCTATTTAGAGGGTTTGTTCGCTCGCGGAACTCCTTTTCTTTTTCACATTGTTGAAGAGATTGAGAAGCGCGGCCTACCTATGGAGCTGGCCCTGCTGCCGGCGATAGAAAGCGCTTATAAGCCTGATGCTGTTTCACGCTCAAATGCGGGTGGGTTATGGCAATTCATCCCTTCGACAGGCCGTCATTTCGGCCTCAGGCAAGATTGGTGGTATGACGGGAGGCGCGATGCACTCTTGTCTACCAACGCAGCTCTGGATTATTTAACCCAGCTGAATAAGAGATTTGATGGAGATTGGTTTCTAACGCTAGCGGCCTACAACGCAGGTCAGGGCACCGTCGCTCGTGCAATCAGGACCAATAAACGCAAAGGTCGAGGCACCAGTTATCAAAAGTTGCCATTGCGATTAGAAACAAGGCGTTATGTACCAAAGTTAATCGCTCTCAAAAACGTTATCAGCAATCCCGAGGCCTATGGCGTAACGCTCCCGTTTATAGAAAGCAAGCCCTACTTCAAAGTGCTCGAGCTGCCCGGTCAAATTGATCTGAAAAAATTTGCCAAGGATGCCGGTATAGAGCAAGCTGAATTGCGCCATTTAAATGCTGGCTTCAAACGCTGGGCAACCTCACCTGAGGGGCCACACCGGCTACTAATTCCAATTAATACCGATGGCGATATCGAGCATGCCGTTGCAGCCGCCCAACGCGCTGTCAAAATAGATTATTCGACCCATAAGGTATTACCAGGCGATTCGCTGAGTAGCATTGCCCATCGATATGGGGTCAGCGTTAGAGCGCTGCAAAAGAGCAATAACCTAAACGGCACTAATATAAGAGCTGGAAAAAACTTGATGATACCGTTGAGCGCGTCACGCGCATCGAAAATAGCCGATGCGGCCAACTCAAATAAGCGCGAGTCCGCAGAACATCGTCGTGTTGTTCACCACGTTAGACGCGGTGACACACTCTGGTCTATTGCCAAGAAATATAAAGTACAGGTCAACAACTTGTTAAGCTGGAACAATCTCTCTAAAAACCAAATTCTAAAATTAGACCAAGCTGTCATGGTGATGACTAACTAGGCTAATTTTAGTTAGCCAGGCTAATAATGAGCCGATGACCGGCGCTAAGTCTGTCGCATAAAGATAAGTGCATCTTCCCTAGGCTGGCCGACAGAGGTCGGCCGATAGTATTCTTTACGCAAAGCAATCTGCTTAAACCGCCACTTAGCATACAAACTCTGTGCCACTTCATTACTAGCTCGAACCTCCAGAAATACTCTGTTACAGTGAGTTTGCTCAACAATCTCGATAAGATCCGACATCAACATATGACCGAGCCCTAAACCCTGAAATTGAGGCGCGGCTACTACATTCAGTATGTGTAACTCGTCTACCACTTGACAGGCAACATGATATCCAACGATTGCTGTCATGGAACACTCTACATTCATCTCAACTACGCGACACCGATGCTGTTTGGTCAACGACTCTTCAAAAGAAAGCCGCCCCCAAGGGCTTGCTTGAGCGTTAAGCTCAATCGCTAACACTTGCTTGAGATCTTGGCTTTGCATATCTCTGACACCAAGCCCGCCTTGCTTAGCTGAAGACAACAAATTTTCTCGATCGCGACTCATTTGCTCAGTAAACTAATGCACAAGAATTGATATGAAATAACTAGTGTGTAATCGCCAAGCACTGCTTAAGATCGTTCCAAGCACCCGCCTTCAAACTCGGCTGATCTAACAACTGCCAAGGACTGTAGCTAACAACCACTCTCACCTTAGTTTGATAACACCGTAATTCTTGCGAACGAAGGCTTTCTAATCCCTCATTAGATTTCACCACTGACTGCGCGGCAAACTCTCCGAAGGCAATCACCACCTTTGGTTGTATCAACTCGATTTGTCGCTGCAGTAATTTTTCGCAACTGGGAATGACACTTATATTATCCGAGGTCGCACACTTAAAAACGCTGGTGGTATAAACCGAGTCTCGATTATGGCCTACCGCTAACAGCATTGCCTCGTAAAGTTGTCCAGCGCGACCTGAAAACATCTGCTGCGATTCTAAATCCATGCTGGTCGGTGCGTCAGTAACAAACAACCAATCCGCCTTAGGGTCTCCCGAACCTAAAATCGAATTGGCCGAGCCACAGCTTTGGCAGTGGTTTTGATCATCAATCAAACCTTGTAAGCCCTGCCAATCGAGCTCTGCCATCGGATTTAGAATTGGCCGTTCCGCGACCCGATTTGGCTCTGGATCAATCGGTGCCGCAGTTGGATCAATAGGTACCGCAGTTGGATCAAAAGATGCCGTCGCTGGATCAGAAGTTGCCGCCGTTTCAGAGGGCATCGCTATGGGCGCAAGCACCGGCGCAGGCATTGGAATTTTCACACTTACGCTTTCGGACGCAGGTGCTGGCATTGGTTTAATGCTCGACTTTAAGTCACTTTCTCGAGAAATCTCGGCTAAAGCAGTATCTGAGGCCAAGTCGCCGGTTATATCGCCCGCACCAACGTTGCTAGTGGTGTCTGAATCGCCGGATATGGCGTTGGCGGTTGCTAAGGTGATCTCAGGAGGTGCCGTTATCTGTCGCGCTGAATACTCAGAGTCTACAGTGCGATCGATATCTAACATAGCCACAACCGAAGTGTGCGGCTGGCGCAAACGCCACTGCTGAATACCCATTTCTTTTAAAATCGTTGTCATGATCTGTCGATTATACGGTCTAAGTTACTTAATGAGGCCTCGAATAATTAGAATATCAAAACAAAAGGCATTCGAGCTATCAACAATAATAGTGTTTCCATCAAAACATGGCCGCTGTCAGTGAGTATTCCGTGCGCTAACTTTCTCTACTATACAAACTCGGCCCACAACTCTTGCTTAAAAGCGACGATGCCTTTGTCACCATTGAGCAAGAAAGGCCGCTTAATAAGCTTGCCATTACCAGACAATAATTGGATAGCATCGGCAGCGCTCATGGTTGGCAACTTTTCCTTCATGTTTAGCTCTCGGTATTGCACACCCGAGGTATTGAATAATTTTCGAATATCACCGTCGTAACTGTCGAGCATAATCTTTAGCTCGGCTTGCGACGGCGGCTGCTTAGTAATATCGATCGATTCAAACTTAATTTCCTTTGCATTTAGGAATTTTACCGCTTGTCGACAGGTGCTGCAATTAGGGTATTGGTAGAGTTTCATCAGAACGTTGTTAAGTATCAATCTAGATAGTGAAGGGGCTAATTATAGCTCGTTTAAAGTGTATTTACCCTCAAATGTGCCTAGCTAGGTTGGCAATTAGTTATCTGTCTAACCGTTTTTTTGAAGATCAAATGCCACTCAATTGGCAGACAAGTCACTCGAGCTAGCACTAAAGTTTCATTCTCGCGAATTTAGGCTTTCGAATTTCGAAAAAACCAACCGGATTTCGAAATTCAGTCGAAATGCTTAAACTTTCGGCAGAATTAAGCCAGCGAAGGCGCTTCAATAGAGTTCGTAGACAGCAAGAACAGCTTAATCGAAACCCGATTAATAAAGATCTTGCCCACACAATCATTTGAAAACTACTCATATAGGATACTTAGCATGAAATCATTATCAACGATCGCCCTAACAGCTTCAGCATTACTACTATCGGCCAACATTGCCACCGCCAAGCCTCTTTCTCAAAATCAAGCACTTGGACAATGTAAAGCACTCGCCGACACTCAATTCGATGCGGTTAAAAGCATCAAGATAGCCACCATGAAAACCGTTAGAGGAACGTTCAAAGTCAAACTACGGGTAACTGCGGAGGAAGAAAAAGGTATGTTTTTATGCACAATTGAGCCTGATCAAGATGCTCAAATCGTGCGACTAGATAAAGATGTAGACGCCGTTGCTGTTCAGTAATAACGCTAAGCTGAGCAGCAAATTAGTAGTTAACGTTAAAAAGCCCGGTACTTATCAAGTGACCGGGCTTCTTATTGATTTTAGATTACTGGTTTAAAGACAGTCTGTCTGAATAGGATTACTCGATCGGTGAGAGTAAGCGCTTCGCGGTTACTAACTTTTGCTCTCCGTGAGCATAACCATCTTCGAACACATTGCTATCACACCATCTACCAATAGTATTGATGGCCTAAATACACAGTGACTAGTGAGTTTTTTACTTAGAGAGGCCTTAGCATAACTCGACGAACGAATTAAAAATGTCTCTAATGCCTCATATCAGCGATCTCGGCATCAAATAACCTAGTACGCCAAAGATGACGCATCTTCGCCAATACCTTCCATTGCTCTGGGTAATGCTCAATTTCTGAGTGCTGACACAATACGTTCAAGCGCTCGACAATCGGGCTCAGCGACGCTTGGCATTGGGTCAGGCTGTGGTGTGTTATCAATACAAATAAACTGGCCATTAAATCATCGAACGAACCCTCGCTTGCGGCTACTTTCGATTGATATTGTTCTAACATTGTTAACTCCTAGAGACCGCAGCCTTCTAAATTAGGTTGATGGTAAATAAGTTCACGCGCAAGGGCGGCAATATGTGACGGCGAGCAATTGCGACATTCGTCTTGCGCCGCCAACAACAAAAGTCGCTTGATGAAACCGTGACAATGAGCCCTTGAACTAAACTGTAGATCGTCGGCATGTATGTTCTGCTCGAGCAATAGTGCTTTTAAGATTTCGCAGTTGTAGGGTATTACCCAGCGATTAGTCTGCGTTCGAATGACAAAGTCCGACGCCATTGTTGGAAAATTTGAATCGTCCATCGGTTGCAATAACACTATTAATCTCGTTTGCGAATAAGAATCATTCTCATTTATAATCAACAACAAGTCAAATATTATTTCTTAGCCCTAATCGGTCCTACCCCACCTGCATTTTCAACACAAGTCAGTGTAAACTAGGCTAATTAAAATACCGATACGACGACGGATCAATGGAACATCTATCCAGCACTAAAATTTTTGGCGGCCTGCAATCGCAATACAAACATCAGTCTGTGTCGCTCAATTGCGAAATGGTTTTCTCGGTGTATATACCGGCACAATCAGACACTAGCAAAGTTCCGGTCCTTTATTGGCTTTCGGGCTTAACCTGTAGCGACCAGAATTTTGTTACCAAAGCAGGCGCGCAACGATACGCGGACCAACATGGTATAGCGATTGTTTGCCCAGACACCAGCCCACGTGGAGAAGGTGTTGCTGATGACGCTGATGGCGCCTATGACCTTGGCCTAGGCGCGGGCTTCTACGTAAATGCAACTCAAACACCTTGGTCCGAACACTACGCGATGTACGACTATGTTGTCAGCGAACTGCCAGAATTGATCAACGCTAATTTCCCAATCGATGGGAGCCGTGCAGCTATCTCCGGCCACTCGATGGGTGGCCATGGCGCGCTTATAATCGCTTTGAACAACCCCGACAAATATAAGTCTGTCTCGGCCTTTGCGCCTATCGTCTCGCCGATCAATTGCCCGTGGGGCGAGAAAGCACTTGGTAACTACTTAGGTAGTGATAAGTCAACATGGCTGCCCTATGACACCTGCACTCTGATCAAGTCTGCAACCTCTCAACTGCCGATTCTGGTCGATCAAGGCACTGCCGATAACTTTTTGAAAGAACAATTAAAAACTGAGCGCTTAGAGCATGCGAGTAAAGAAGCAGCCTACCCAATGAGCATTCGCTACCAAGATGGCTATGATCATTCTTACTTCTTTATCTCATCATTTATCGGTGAACACATTGAATTTCATGCCGAACATTTGATGTCGAACAATTAAGTAAATTGCGCAAGTAAATACAAGGGACACACATGAACTCAGTTGCAAGCCCAACAGTAGTAATCGTCGGCGCTAGCCACGCGGCAGCCGAAGCTATCGCTAGCCTGCGTAAATTTGGTTGGCTAGGAGGCATTACCCTAATTGGCGATGAACCGGGGTTGCCATACCACCGCCCTCCGCTTTCCAAAAGCTATTACAAAGGTGAGGTTGTCGCTGAAAAACTGCTAATCAGGCCCGCATCGTTTTATCAAAAGAACGACGTCTGCTTAATGCTCGGGCGACGAGTTGAAGCAATCAACCGTGATACCAACACACTTAGCTTAGACGGCGGTGAGCAAGTCGCCTATCAATATTTGATCTTAGCAACCGGCACTCGTGCTCGTAAACTACCGATTAGCGGTGCCGATTTACCAAGTATAAATTACCTTCGTACCAAACAAGACGTTGATGGTATTCAGTCTCAACTTAAAGCTGGTTCCAAGTTATTGATTGTTGGGGCCGGTTATATCGGTCTAGAGGTGGCCGCGTCGGCGGTTAAACAAGGCGTTGATGTGATCGTATTTGAAGCGATGGACCGAGTTCTAGCCAGAGTAACTAGCCCTCAGGTGTCTGAATTTTATCAACGATTGCATAAGGAGGAAGGCGTCGACATTAGACTAAACGCGGCACTGCAGAAATTTGAACAAACCGGCCACGGTTTTCAAGCGATTACCGCAGACGGCGAGCTAATCCCGTTCGACGCGGCGATTGTTGGCATCGGGGTTATTCCAAATTCAGAACTTGCTGAGGACGCAGGCCTAGCTTGCGACAATGGTATTTTAGTCAATGGTTTCACCCAGACTGACGATCAAGCTATTTTTGCAATTGGCGACTGCAGCAACCATCACAATATTTTATATAATCGCCGCATTCGTCTAGAGTCAGTACCCAACGCGGTTGATCAAGCCAAGGTTGCTGCCGCAAAAATTTGTGGCAAGGGGGTCGTTTATGATCAATTGCCTTGGTTCTGGTCTGATCAATATGACGTAAAACTGCAAACCGCCGGCTTGTTACAGGGGTATGATCAAGTAGTTACTCGCGGGGAT
>Ga0075467_10000614_pt1 | contig 28834 bp, 22 predicted proteins | sample DEB08_DNA_9_FD_75067 | JGI IMG/M metagenome (GOLD analysis project Ga0075467, IMG submission 75067) | Aqueous microbial communities from the Delaware River and Bay under freshwater to marine salinity gradient to study organic matter... | ecosystem: Environmental > Aquatic > Marine > Coastal ... | reverse complement strand
CCCAGCGGTCAAAAATCGTCATATTTTTTACTTCTCTAATAGCAGGATTTCCAAAAACATAAAAATAATCATTGATTCCATCATCATTTGGCGTAAAGACATTCGGTACAAACAATGGCTTATTAGGATTGACGGTAATCGTTACAGAATCCACAGCTGGACAACCGGTTGCATTTACGGAGGAGAGTAAATAAGTTGTTGTCTCATAAGGAAAAGCTGTTGGGTTTTTACAATTATTACAAGTTAAATTTTCGGCGGGTGTCCAAGTATAAGGAACATCATATAGTACATTGGCTTGAGCCAATAAGTCGGTTGTGAATCCTAAATCAATTGTTCTATCTTCTCCAGCATCAATGATAAACTCCCACGGTTCATTTACGGTAACCAACTCACTAAACTCACAACCTAAATTATCTCGAATCGTAACAATGTATGTTCCTGCGGTTAATCCTGTAAACACATTAGAGGTTTGAAAAACGGTATCTGTCTCGATGTTGTAAGTGAACGGAGGCGTTCCACCACTTACATTTACACTGACTTCACCATCAGCAAAACCAAAGCAAGAGGCATCGACTACGTTAAAACCTGAAATATTTAAAACAGGCGGTTGCGTTAATGTAATCGTATCATCAATAAAACAATTGTTGCCATCGACGACCGAAACGCTATAAAAACCAGCAATTAATTCATTAATTAAACTATCCATTTCGCCAATGACATTCCAGTTATAGACATAGTTTCCGACACCGCCAGTGACGTATGCGGTGATTTCACCGTCATTGCCACCATAACACGAAATATTATAGCCTTCGAGCCAAATATCTAATGAGTCGGGTTGTGGTAAGAATATTTCAAATTCACCGTTACAAAGATTATCATCTGTTACCGTAAGAAAGTAAGTACCAGTTGGCAAGTCCTCTAATGTATTTTGAGTTTGTGGTCCACTTCCCCAGTCGAAAGTATAAGGAGCAGCACCATTGCCGACTGTTGCAGTGATAGAACCATTGGCATCACCATAACACAGTGGCGGTATGATAAAATCTGCTAAACTATCTAATAATAATTCTAATTCCCAAACTCGGAAGGTCATCGTCGTATCACAACCGACATCATCGGTGACTGTTACATCATAAAAACCGTTTGGAATATTTGTAATCTGATTCGTTGTACTGGCGACAGGCGACCAGTTGAAACTATATGGCGGAGTCGCTCCATTAACAATTAGCTCCAGTCCACCATCTTGACCGCCAGCACAAGTCGGCTGATCCAGCAAGGTATCAACGTCATAAAAAGGTGGAGCGGTGATATTTTCTGTGATAATGGTATCACAGCCGATAGCATCTGTAAAAGTTACGGTGTAAGTGCCACCGCCAAGATTAGATATATCTTGCGTTGTCGCACCATTTGACCATTGATATGTGTGTGGTATAAAAGGGTTGTTTGTCGTCAAATCAATTGCACCATCTTGATTTCGGGCACAGATGACGCTTTGAGTAGCAGAGGACATTTGCACCGCATTGACCGTTTCACAACAGGCTTCAACAATAATTTCTTTAACATCAGTCACTAGACAGCCAACATCAGCAGTTGCACGTAATCTTACGAACTTTTTGCCGGGACGATCATAGATAATCGTATGGCTTCCTTGTGTGATAGAACTTCCAGGTGTCGAGTTTTGACCAAAGTTCCAATTCCAATCGGTAATTGAGCCAGCGGCAAAAGTGGAGGCATCGGTATAAGTGACGGGTTGACCGGCACAAATTGTATCGGTTGTCATCGTAAAATTCGCTTCTGGTCCTAAGAATGTTCCTGTTCCGCCCCAAGAAATGGAAAAACCATTGCCAGAGTTACTAAAATTATTGACAACTAAAGTATAAGCCGACCCAGCGGTCATGTTGATAGCTGCAACAAAATTATTATCACCAGCTTGACAACCAGGTTGTTCTGAAACGTCGGTATCTGTCAGGCTCAAGCCTGTTGCACCAGTACAATTTACCCAGTTTGGCAATGGCTGACCGACATTTTCTCCTGATGCCATACAACGTAATTCTATCTTATTCGCACAATCATTTAGTCCTCCTGGTAGTTCAAAAAGCATAAAATCCAAATCATCATCAGGGTTATTTGGCGTTAGAGTGAAAGTCAGCGTACCAGGAGCATCACAAATCCATTTGTACCAAGCCGAGGCGTATTCTTGTCCCATGCAAGACCCAGATGGTAATTCGTTCGTATTTGTTCCTACACCTACGACTTGTGCGACCGTGAAAGGCGATTTGTCGCAAAGTACCGTTCCTATGTTACAATCAGAAGTTGGTGCAGGCGGTGCGTTATAGTTATCGACACAAAGTCGAAACGAACCCGTAGTCGCCACACGGCTATCAATACGGATATAGTAAGTTTGCCCAATGGTTAAGTTATTAACAAATAACTGCACAGAGCCACTTGCAGTTATATCTGATACACAATCTAATGCAGTTGTTGCGGTACAGTTATCGTATAATGCAGCTTCTGGAAAAGGCATCGTTCCCCAATTTTGATTATTAACATCGCCTAATACTACAATCGAAACATCGGTCGCAACAGCTGTAAATGAGAACCAAACATCATTGATAGTTGCTGCCCAACATGCTGGTGCAGGTGTTGCCGAAGTCGTGGCATTTACGGAAGTGTATTCTCCTGCATTGGAGCAATAGGCAACAGGATTAGTGATTGGAATGGCATTAATACATTCATCATTGGTTGGTTGTGCAAACGCTAAAATGGCATTTAAACAAAAAACAAGGGACAAACTCAATCGTATCAGTATTAAACGATTCATATATAAAGGATTTTGATGATTTTGTGTAAATTATTTATAGATATTGAAATAATATTGAATGTAAAGATATTTTTAATACATGTCAAATTTATATAAATAGAACGTTTAACCGTAAAAATTGTCGATGCTTTTATTCAAAAAGCAGTTGGAGTGATTTAAAACGAAGTATGAGATAGGGAATGATGGCGGTGAAATAATTGATTTCTTGAAAAGCTATGGTTAATGTGATGAATAGGTGAAATCTATTATTGAGCAACCGTTTAGGGATAAGTATAATAAATTTTGCCTCGCATGAGCAAAAAGTAATTTCAAAATTTTATTCATACCTGTTTATGACCGACTACTTATTCCAAATGAAGGAAGTTTATTCTGGCAATAAAAAATGCTGATTACCACCTGGACAATCAGCATACCATTTCACTAACAAAAAAACTAATATTTTTGATTAAGAACCAAAGTTATGATTCTTAACTATTTTTAACTTAAAATAATTCAATTTTTATTTCAAAATATACGATTTCATACATTAAATTAATGCACCAACATCATTGATTGTGAATTTTCTTTCTGCTCGATGAAGTCCCAGGCTAAAGCACCCGCTCCTAAAACTGCAGTGTTTGCACCATCTAAAGTCGAAGTCATCAATTGAATTTTTCCACGAAAGACAGGAAACATATATTTTTCCATGTATTCTCTTGTTGGCTTCATTAATAAATCGCCGGCTCGTGTCAAACCTCCAGACAAAATAATTGCCTCGGGGTTTAAATAAGAAACTGTATCGGCTAATTTTGTTCCTAATATTTCGCCAGTATAAATAAATGCTTTACTTGCCAAGCCGTCCCCATCCAAAGCGGCTTCTGTTATCATTTTTGCCGTCATGTCGTGAAAGGTGATATCTCGCAAAGGAGAAGTTCCGTTCATATCGGCCATAAATTTGAAAACGGTTCTTTTGATACCAGTTGCTGAAGCATAAGTTTCTAAACAGCCACGGTTACCACAGTTGCACTTACGACCATCTGCTTTGACAGCAATATGACCCATTTCACCGGCTAATCCGTGTTTTCCGTGTACCAATTTTCCATCTACTACGATTCCGCTTCCTAACCCTGTTCCTAAAGTAATAAGTACAAAGTTTTTCATATTTTGGGCAGCACCAAAACGCATCTCGCCGACAGCAGCAGCATTAGCATCATTAGTGATTACCGTTGGAACATTCAGTAAATTTTGAATAGCATCAACAATCGGCACCATTTCGCCCCAGTTGAAATTAACTGGATATTCCATTCTACCAGTGTAGAAATTAGCATTTGGGGCGCCAATCCCAACACTTAATAAGTTCGCTTGCTGATTTACTTTAGTTCTGAGTACATCAACTTCGAACTCGAAACGGTTGATGAATTCATTAAAGTTTTGTTCAGCATTTGTTGGAAATGAAGAGTGTGCCAGTACATTGCCCGAGTCATCAATGACTCCGATTTTCGTATTTGTCCCTCCAATATCAACTCCTAATGTGACTGCCTTGCTTTGCATTGAAAATGATATACATTTCAAAATAATATTTTAACAACACAAAAATAACAAAATTTTTCAATATAGTGTAAAAATGACACTAAGTTTTTTAATGAAAAAAACAGGATTTTTTATTTTTGGCGAAAAATTGAATCCAAATAAATAAATTTCATTCATTTGTTATTTAATGTTTTAAAATTACTGTTACTTTGGAATTCGTTGATAAGTCTATATTACAGCATGTTCTTCAAGTTTTAATTATTATAATAAATGATACGATATTTTCTGGTTTTATTTTGTGGAATACTTTTGATGAGTTGCGCACCAAAAAGAGCGAAAAATCTACCTCCAGCAGTTTTTGTACCTACTTTAGACTTTATGAGAATCAATATCGAGGAAGGGTTGAATTTGCCTGATACGGTTATTGCTCCTCCTATGTCAGTATTAAGTATGGAACGAAAGCCTTGTTTAATTGGTAAATGTCCGGCTTATAAAATTGAATTTTATGATAATGGGCTGGTCTTATATGAAGGTAAGTCGTATGTGGATAGACAAGGAAAGTATCAAGCAGAAGTCACGTCCGAGACGTTAGAAACGCTACTGTTAATGGCAAAAAATATAGGTTATTTAGAATATGAAAATGTTTATCCGACCTCGGGGAAGATCATTTATGAAGTGCCGTTGACGATTACTTTTGTACGCTATTATGGAGAAATAAATTATGTCGAAAATCATCATAATGCACCAGTTCCGCTTATTCGTTTTGAGGAGCATATCGAACAATTAATTGAAAATTTAGAATGGAAACAAATTAAATAGTTGATAAAACTGTTTGATTGAAAAACTGTTTTATCGACAGATTTTCATTAAAAAATCAAGGTTTTGAGCTACTTGTAAAATCTTGTGAAAGTACTTTCTGTACTTTTACTGTAGAATCTGTCTTTTTTCGCTTTCATAATTCGTCATTAATGGACGGAGCTGGAATCAAAGTTAAATTAATAACTAAATTTAAATAAATAGAAATGAAAAAATTAGCATTTATCATTTTTGCCTTTGGGTTTATATTTTACGCTTGTGGCGGAGGAGAGGAGTCTGCATCATCTAACAATCAAACGGTTGCAGAAGCTTCAGTTCCAAATGGTGAAAAATTGTACCAAGGTACTTGTGCCCCTTGTCACGGTTCATTTGGTGAACCAGTTTTAGATGGTGCAGGCGACTTGCGTAATCCAGAATTAGCATTAGAACAACGCATCGAAACAATTACAAATGGTTCGAAAGCAAATGCTACAATGATTGCCTTTAAAGATCAATTTAGCGAGAGAGAAATTAAAGCGATTGCGGAATATACGATGGGTTTTGTGGAGTAATATTTTGGAGATGAAAGGTGTTTTAAAAATACCTTTCATCTAATGCTAAGTACTCAGGCAAAATTATTATACTAATAATCATTTATAAAAAATTGATTTGTAGATGATCATATTTGTACTTTTTAGTTGTAAATATACCTGGGTGCTTATTCCAAATGTGTCAAATCATTTCGCAATCGAATTTTAAAAATATCGTCTTTTAACTCCACGATATACAACGAAGTATTCCAGTGATGATAATTTTCCATTTCTCGCAAATCATCATTATTTAATAAACACATCAAACACCGCAACGTCCGACCATGAGAACAAATCAAGGCTCGATTAAAGTCTGTGTTTTTGATTTCGTTAATGAATTTATTTAATCTTGAAACCATGCTTGCAGCACTTTCGCCCTTTTCTAATTTGGCTTCTAAATTACCATTTTTCCATTTGTTGATTAGGTCTTTATATTGCTCAGCACTTTCTTTCGTTGCTTTTTTACCTTCATGAATTCCCCAGCCGATTTCACGAAGTTCTCCTCGAACTCGCCACGTAATACCTTGATTTATAAAATGTTGGACAGACTCCTGCGTTCGTTTTAGGGTAGAAGTATAAACGTAATCGAATGGAATATTTTTATATTTTTGAAAAAATTTCAGGGCTTGTAATCGACCATTTTCATTCAAAGAGGAATTCACGCCGCTACCTTGAACAATACCTTGACGATTAAAATCTGTTTCTCCGTGACGAATAATGTAGAGTTCTTTCATGTTTAATTGGTCGTTTGATTGTTTCTGATAGCAATGATGCGCAAATATAACTCTGTCGTGATGAGTTCCCGAATTGTCGGATCATTATACTGGTCGTATTCTAAAGTTTGGGAAAGTTCCATCGCAAAATCTTGCGGTTCGATTTCGCCATATTCTTTATTAATCAAATAATTCTGAATAAAACCATCTTTATTTTCTTTTAAACAATTATAATAATCACCGTTAGTGTTGAGCGTAAAATAGTTTTCGATATATTTGACAATAACGCCATTGCCATCTTTATCGTAGGCTAATTCTTCGGTGTAAACCGTATCGCCTGTTTCTACCAGTGGAATCCAGATATTTTTAAAATTAGGATGTGCGTGTAGAGCGTTGGCAAATTGATCGTTTAATAGTTTTGTTGTGTTCATTTGTGAATGATTTTGCCCTGTCCATTCTTCCACAAAACGCTGATAACCAACAGCTAAGTCTTCGTCCTCACTTAATAATTCTGTACTAATAAATTCTTCTAAATGCTGCTTGGCAGCTGCCAAAAGTTGATACGTTTTGAGGTCAAGGCATTTTTCAAATGATGTTTGAGGGGTAAAATCCTCCAGCTGAAGGACTGCAATCGCTACCTTTTCAGATGGTGTTTCTGAGCCACAACTCCAAATTAGAACGCTACACATTATAATTAGAAATGTCTTGTGCATTAATATTGTGATTACTGATTTTAAATAATTCGCACAAAAATACAGTAAACCAAAGTTGTTTAATAATCAAAATGAATATTCTTACCATCAAAGAAAAATCAACTCATAGGTCAAAAATTGATAATCATTTCAGTCTTATGTTTGTTCAAGTCACATAATTATTATAGACTTGCAGCGGAATTTTTTAATACTTAGATTCCCTGCTTTATATCAACTTACTAGGTTTTTGAATCTGAATTTTAAAATTTAAAACTGAAAAATAATATCCTTAATTAGTAAACAATAACGATAAATTAGAATGAATAATAAATTTGAAAACTTTCAACATCCTTACAAAGTTAGCTCAAAATACACGCATCGAACGGCTTATTTTTCAATGGAATTTGGTATTGATCAATCGTTAAAAACCTTTTCGGGCGGTTTAGGGTTTTTGGCAGGTTCGCACATGAGAAGTGCCTACGAGTTGAAGCAAAACTTAGTCGGCATCGGGATTCTGTGGAAGTTTGGCTATTATGACCAAACTCGTAATCAAGACGGAACAATGGCAGCTTCTTTTGTTGAAAGAAATTACAATTTCTTTGAAGATACAGGCATTCGTTTTGATATTTCTATTAATAATCACCCTGTAAAAGTCAAAGTGTTGTACTTGTCACCGGACACTTTTGAAACTGTTCCGATGTTTTTCTTATCAACTGATTTGCCCGAAAATGATTATTTGGCCCAAACGGTGTCGCATCATTTATATGATGCAAATACAGAAGCGAGAATTGCACAATATATTTTGTTAGGTGTCGGCGGTGCGAAATTGTTGGACATTATTAACTATAATCCTGATACGTATCATTTGAATGAAGCTCACGCTTTGCCAGCCGCTTTTTATTTATATGAAAAATATCAAGATTTGGAGAAAGTGAAGTCAAAAGTGATTTTTACAACGCACACGCCAGATCCAGGTGGAAATGAAATCCATGATATTTATACGATGGAAAAAATGAGCTTTTTTAGCAATTTGCCCTTGACGAAAGTCCGTGAATTAACTGGAATTTATGAAAATTCATTTAATTATACTTTAGCCGGTTTGAGAATGGCTCGTTTCGCAAATGCCGTTTCAAAAATGCACGGCGAAGTTGCCCGTGATATGTGGAAAAATTACGATAATATTTGTGAAATTTCTCATGTAACTAATTCTCAAAACGAAAAATATTGGGCAGATGCGAAGTTGAAAAAAGCCTATCAAGATGGAAAAGATAAAGCCTTAAAAAAGCGAAAATTAGAATTGAAAGAAGGATTTTTTAAAGTGGTCGCTGACCAAACTGGAAAAATATTTGATCCAAATACTTTGACGATTGTTTGGGCAAGACGTTTTGCCGCATACAAAAGAGCAAATTTATTTTTACAGGATTTGGAGCGTTTTGACAGTATTTTAACGAATACCGAAATGCCGATTCAGTTTATTTGGGCAGGAAAACCATATCCGAAAGATTATAACGCAATTGATATTTTTAATGAATTGGTGAATTTTTCAAAAAAATATCCGAATGTCACCGTGATGACTGGTTATGAATTAGGATTGTCAAAACTGATGAAAGACGGTTCTGATGTGTGGTTAAACACCCCTCGAATCACTCGGGAAGCATCGGGAACAAGCGGAATGACCGCTGCCATGAATGGTTCTGTAAACTTTTCAACAGCTGACGGTTGGATTCCAGAGTTTGCGAAACATGGCGAAAATTGTTTCGTTTTACCTGCTTTAGATCATACGCTTTCGCACCCGGAACAAGATGCACAAGATTTGAAAAACTTCTTGGATATTTTGGAAAATGAAATTATTCCGACTTATTATAAAAAGCCAAAACGTTGGTTAGAAATCGTTAAAAATGGTATGCGTGATGTTGTGCCTTATTTCGATTCAAAACGCATGGCTGCGGAATATTATACGAAAATTTACACGCACGAAGTGGTGACTGAAGCCGTTGCTGTTTAGTGTAAGTGTTTGGTTATCAGTGCTTAAACCTGACAGGTTTCAAAAACCTGTCAGGTTTTATATAAGTTTTCTCCGAAGCTGGAGCTTCGGGGTACGTTACATTTTTACATTTACACGCTGTGTCGGATTTTTCAATTCATTTCTCACCGCAATTTGTCGCAAAGTATTTTTAGCAACTTCCATAAACGCATTTTTGACAATCGGTTCGTCGCCTAAAATTGCAGGTTTTCCATTGTCCCCAGCTTCCCGAATCGACTGCACAATCGGTACTTGACCTAACAAAACTGAATTGCTCATTTTGGCTAATTTTTTTCCACCACCTTTTCCAAAAATATGATATTTATTATTTGGTAATTCCGCTGGCGTAAACCATGACATATTTTCCACAACGCCCAAAATCGGCACATTAACCGAAGGCAATAAAAACATATTCATACCTTTTATGGCATCAGCGAGAGCGACTTCTTGCGGCGTTGTCACCATGATTGTTCCTGTTACAGGGACAGTTTGCACCAAAGTCAATTGCACATCACCAGTTCCTGGCGGCAAATCTACAATCATATAATCCAATTGTTCCCAAAGACAATCGTTGAAAAACTGACGAATCACACCAGCTAATCGTGGCCCTCGCAAGACAACCGCTTGTTCGGGTTCGATGATGAAACCCATTGACATCACTTGGATTCCTTCATATTTCAAAGGTTCGATTTTGGCTTGACCATAAACATCTTTCACTTTCGGTCGCTGACCTTGCAAACCCAACATTGTTGGCATCGAAGGGCCGTACAAATCGGCATCAATCAAAACAACTTTCGCCCCTAATGCTTTCAAACCTAAAGCTAAATTGACGGCAACTGTTGATTTGCCAACGCCACCTTTTCCTGAGGCAACTGCGATAATATTTTTAACGTGTGGTAAGGTATTATTGGCAGCAGCATTATCTTCTTTCAAAGTATTGTGAACATGGACATTGGCTTCTGGATAAACGTACATGATCGCTTCCATGCAGGCAAAATTCATTTTCGATTTGCTTGGTGAATCCAACGAGCTTAAAGCTAATGTGAACGAGACATTCAAGCCATCAATTTCTAAACTTTCAACCATATTCATCGTGACAATATCTTGTCCTGTTTGCGGATCTTTGACACGACTTAGTGCTTCAACTATTTTCGATTTTTCTATTTTCATATATGAAATATGGATTTTTCTAAATTTTGAATTACAAAGTTAATTTAGTTCCATGATTAAAATGAATATTCGGTCGGAAAGGTTTTTAGAAAGGTGATAATTGATGTTTAGAATCTGTCCAAAGTTAACCAAAACGATTTTAAAGTGTTTACATGTCAAATGATTATTCTAAACTGGTAAAGTACTAAAAATGAGTAAAAAAATAGTAGCATTCGGTGGAAGTAGCAGCATTCGTTCTATTAATAAAAAATTCGCCACTTTTGCAGCCAATCGAATAGAAAATGCGGATGTGAAGATTTTAGATTTGAATGATTATGAAATGCCGATTTATAGTATTGATAAAGAAAGAGCGAATGGAATTCCTCAATTAGCATCAGCCTTTCGAGCGGAATTACTGGCTTCTGACGGCATCATCATTTCTTTTGCAGAACACAACGGTGCATATACCGCAGCATTCAAAAATATTATGGATTGGATGTCGAGAATGGGCGGAGAAATATGGGGCAATAAACCGATGTTCTTATTGGCAACTTCACCTGGTGGTCGAGGTGGAAAAACAGTGTTGGATATTGCCGTCAATAAATTTCAATTTATGAACAGAAATACGATCGTCCATTTTTCATTACCATTATTTCATCAAAATTTTTCGGAAATGGAAGGGATTATTAATGATGACTTATTAACTGCTTTTAATGAACAATTAGCTATTTTCGAAGAAGCAATATGATGAAATAAAGTTGGAAGGTGCTTTCAGAACGCTCTCCAGCTTTATTTCAATATAAAAATCATCCTAAAGAGCATTAAGAATAATTTTCACTTTTACCAATCACTTCGAAACTTATATTTTAAATTAAACTTGTTCTGCCAACGTCCGAAAATCAACGGGTACAACTCTCGAAACACCTTGTTCTGCCATTGTTACCCCATAAATTACATCGACAGCTGCCATGGTTTGTTTGTTATGCGTGACAATGATAAACTGCGAATCGCTCGAAAATTCCTTGATAATTTTATTGAATTTACTAATATTCGCATCGTCCAAAGGTGCATCAACTTCGTCAAACACACAAAACGGTGCAGGTTTCAATAAATACAAGGAAAAGAGTAGGGCAGTAGCGGTCAAGGTTTTTTCTCCACCCGATAATTGATTGATAGTTTGTGGTCGTTTTCCTTTCGGTTTTGCCGTGATTTTAATGACCGAATCCAACGGATTATCAGGATTTTCTAATATCAAATCACAATCGTCATCTTCCGTAAATAATGTTCTGAAAACTTTACGGAAACTATCTCTAACTTGATTAAAAGCATTTAAAAACTGCTCGGTTGCTGTCGTTTCGATTTCCTCGATAGTATCCAGGAGTGTCTGTTTGGCAGACAATAAATCATCTCTTTGCTCTTTGATAAAAATGTAACGTTCGCTCATTTCATCATAGGCTTCGACCGCCATCGGATTGATCTCACCATAATTATTTAGGCGTTTTTTGAGTTTATCAACGGTCTCTTCTAACTGTGTTCTGTCGAGTTCAGGATTTGGTGATTTGTTCATCAAATCGTTGATACCAATTTCAAACTCAATGCGTAAACGCTCACCGATGGAAGTCAATTTCATCTTCACATCGTTGAATTTATCTTTCAAGTTTGAAATAACTTGTACCGTTTGCTGATGCTGACGATTGAATTGTCGGATTTCGTCTTCGATCTCATTAATTGCTCCTCGTGATTTGTAATAATCCTCTTCTGCTGCCGTCAAGTAGGCTTGATTATCTGACTTCTTGCCGTACAAATCTATCAATGCTGCGTCGAGGTCTTTTATGCCTTGTTCGGCTTTCGACAATTCAGACGCTGATCGCTGCAAGTTGCGTTCTGAGGTTTCTAACTTGACGTTTAAATCCCGAATTTGCTTTTCACGGAAGTTTAATTCTCGTTGCAGTGCCGTGATTTTATTTTGCTGCTTAATGAACGCAATATTTTGTTGGTTAAACTCTTGTGAAACTTTATTGAGTTTATCTGCAATGACTCTATAGGAACTATTTTTTTTAGAAATTTCGTCGGCTAATTCGCTGCGTTCTGTTTGCTTTTTGACCAGTTGATTGTCAAAATCCAATAATTTTGTTTCAATATTTTTGATGCGTCTTTCGGCCTGTTCCTTTTTGACTTGTGCTTCTTTGAGGTAAGTTTCAAAGTTTTCTAAGCGAGTTTGAATCGAGACAGCTTCCCGTTTTAAGCGGTTGAGTTGTTCGGTTTCTTTACGAATTTCTCGTGTTTTATCGGCTTGTTTTAAGCGTTTTTGTTGGTCTTGAAGTGCTTGAAATTGAGTAGATAGTTGCTCTTTTTGCTCTTTTAGCATTTCAATTTCTTTGGATAATAATTCTAAATTTTTCTTTCGTCCGATACGTTTTCCTTCAAATGCACCGACTGAACCTCCAGAGATAGAAAAGCGTTTTTGAATGTATTTTCCAGATTTTGATAAAAGAATAACTGACTCATTATCAATTGATTGAATGTTGTCGTCTGCGTCGTTTATCAAAACGTTTCCTAACAGATTATTGGCTAAAGCCTGATATTTTTCGTCCAACTCCACAACGTCCAAAGCCCGAGTTGTCGCTTCGAATGTTGGTACTTCTACCACACTATTATTTGCGAAAGCATCTAAAATAAAAAAGTTTGCCTTTCCTTTTTTTGATTTATCTAACAATTGAATGGCCGCTAAGGCTGCCGCCAAATTTTCAACCACATAATACGACAAATAGGGTTCGAGATAGTTCTCAATCGCTACACGATATTCGGGCGAACAATAGAAAATATCGGACAGTAAAGGGACGTTCTTATCCCAATTTTTATTTTTACTCAAAAACTTAATCGACTCTGGAAAACCTTCCAGATTATCCACCAAACTCTTAATTAAATTGTATTCATTGCGTTTAGAATCAAGTTTACGATTGACTTTTGTCAAATCTTCACGGACATTTTCAATCAAATCTTCCGTTTGTTGTAATTGCTCTTGTCGTTGATTTTCAGCATCTTGTAGCGAGTTGATTAAGGTTTCTTTTTCGGTTTGAAGAGTTGCTTGTTCTTGCCGTTTTTCTTCAAGATTTGCTACATCTTTTTGACGAACTTCGATTTCTCTGTCCGTTCGTTCTATGTCTCTTTTAGAATTACCGATTTGAGCATTTTGGATTGCTTTTTCTTTTTCAATATTGAAAATTGTACGTTCTAAACGTTGCTGATTTTGAATAAAATCGTCTAACTCTGTTTTTAAATTTCCGTGGTCTTTTCGAGTTTTTTCTAAGCGTTCTTCGACATTTTCCAATTGATTTTCGAGTGTTTCCTCAATCCGTTTTTCCGAATTAACTTCACCTCTGTAATAATCAATATCTATTTCAGTTTGCTCAATTTGGTTTTTGGTACTCGTAATTTCAGTCGCTAAATTTTCCTGATTTTGTTGGATAAACTGAATCCGTTGAGCCAACATTTTTTTGTCGTTTTCTTTATTTCTAATCGTCCCGACGGTTCTACTTAAATTTCTTTGACGTTCGTTTAAGGTCTTTTCTTGATCAATATTTCCTGCTTTCGCTTGCTCTAAATTTGCTTCTAATTGTGTTACAACTGTATTGATTTTCAGAAGTTTATCTTCTTCAATCTTGATTTTTTGCTCAACCGTTTTGTAATTCGACTTATGTTCCTCAATCTGAAATAAGGCCAAATCAATCGACTGTTCTTTATAACTTTCCTTGATTTCAAAATACTTTTTTGCACGTTTTGCTTGCCGTTCGAGTTTCTTCAAGTTGCCTTCAATCTCAAACAACAAATCTTCGACTCTGTCCAAGTCGGTTGTTGTACTTTTTAGTTTTAAAAGCGTTTCCCGTTTACGAGTTTTATATTTTGAAATTCCAGCGGCTTGTTCAAACAATCGACGGCGAGAGTTTTCCCTATCTGCCAACAAATCATCGACCATTCCTAAGGCAATAATCGCATAAGAATTTGAGCCAATTCCGGTATCTAAAAACAGCGATTTTATGTCTTTCAAACGACACGGAACGCCATTGATGCGATATTCAGATTCGCCAGTTCGGTAGAGTTGTCGAGTAATCGTAACGGTCGAATATTCGGTCGGTAAGATATTTTTATCATTATCAAAAGTCAGCGAAACTTCTGCAATATTTCCTTGTTTGCGTTTTTTTGTACCATTAAAAATCACATTTGTCATTTTGTCGGAGCGTAATTGACTACTTTTCTGCTCGCCCAAAACCCAGCGAATAGCATCTACAATATTCGATTTTCCGCAGCCATTCGGGCCTACAACTCCAATAATATCTTTATTAAAATTGACGACTGTTTTGTCTGCAAAACTCTTAAAACCCTTGATTTCTAAATTCTGTAAACGCATTCTTTTTTAGTTATTAAGTATTAAGTATCTGACGAAATGACGATTTTCCAAAATGCGTGCAAAAATACGAAAATGAATTGGAAAGTGCTTGAAATGGATTTTTTTGACAAAAGATTTGAAGTGTAGGATAAGTTGAGCTTTTATTGAACTAAAAAGTAGCTTTACGAAAGTTGCAAACTTCCGTAAAGCCCAAGTTTATTATTTTCCCCACTTTCTCAACTGCTTCACAATTGCTGCAAAATCTCTATGTAAAGGCGCTTCGAAAGCTAATGCCTCGCCAGTTGTCGGATGTTGAAAAGTCAATTTATTAGCGTGTAAAGTCGTGCGAGACATCAACGGGCGTTCGGTATCAAATTTACCAATTTTATAATTGGATTTAATTTCAGATAAATATAAAGTTTCTCGTTTGCCGTACAATTCATCAATCGCTAACGGATGCCCCATCGACTGAAAATGTACTCGAATTTGGTGCGTGCGACCAGTTTTAATATCGGCTTCGACCAAAGCGTAACTTCTAAACTCTTCGATGACTTTAAACTCGGTAATCGAACGTTTGCCACGTTCTGCGATAATCATCCTTGATGAATTGACTTTGTTTTGAGCAATCGGTTTGTCGATAACACCTTCCTTCCGCAACGGTTTTCCATCGACTAAAGCTAAATATATTTTAGAAACCGTGCGTTCTTGAAATTGTGTAGAAAGCTGTCTGTGTGCCTCTGCTGTTTTGGCAAAACACATAATACCGCTGGTCGGTTTATCTAAGCGATGAACTGTAAAAACCTCTCCAAACTTATTTCTCAAAAAGCCAAGTACATTCGGTAATTGTGGCGCATATCTATCTGGGATAGATAAGAAATTAGGCGGTTTATTGACCACAATTACAGCCTCGTCGTGATATATTATTTCTACCTTCGTTTTCATGCGGCAAAAATAATAATAAGGTGTGAAGTGCGAAGTGTAAAGTCTAAAATATATTGAAAATACCTCATACTTATTTTACTTTAAGGATACGTTTTTCGATGACTTTTTGCGTTTTATCTGATTAAGATTTTCAAAATCTTATAGGTTTATCGAAATATCTCAACCTACGCCCATTTTCGAAAGCAGGTTTAATTACTTTATTTCTTTTTGGTATAAGATTCTGCATCGATGAGCTTATTTTTACCATCATAAGCTAAAGCATAATTGAACCCCGGGTGAATAGCATAAGCCCCATGATTGCCATTTTTATCAATTGCCAAGTAACCGATTTGAAAATTTTCATAATCTTGCTTTCGCACAATCCGCATAATTGCTTCCTCACAGGCTTCTTGTGCCGTCATACCATTTCGCATTAATTCGACGATAAGGAAACTACCCAACGTTTTCAGAACCGCTTCGCCAAGTCCAGTCGCACAAGCTCCTCCGACTTCGTTATCGACAAACAAAGCCGCACCAATTACTGGCGAGTCGCCAACTCGACCTCGTAGTTTGTATGCCAAGCCACTTGTTGTACAAGCTCCCGACATATTACCGTTTTTATCAATAGCGATTTGACTGATAGTGTCGTGATTTTCTATATTAATAATCGGTTCGTACTTTGACTTTATTAACCATTCTTTCCAAGCTTTTTCTGCTTTTTCGGTTAAGAGATTTTCTTGTTTAAAACCCTGACTAATAGCGAATTGTAAAGCGCCTTCGCCAGCTAACATGACGTGAGGCGTCTCTTCCATGACTTTTCGAGCGACAGAGATCGGATGTACAATATTTTCTAAAAAGCAGACAGAACCAGCATTGCCTTTTTCGTCCATAATACAGGCGTCAAGTGTAACGTGTCCATCTCTATCGGGCAAGCCGCCGATTCCGACAGAAAGCCCTTCGGGGTCTGCTTCTGCAGTTTTAACACCTGCCTCTACGGCATCTAAGGCACGCCCTCCGGCATTTAGGATTTTCATTGCTTCTTCATTAGAAATAATTCCATGATTCCACGTAGAAATACTTATTGGATGTTTTATAATTTTAGATTCGATAGGTACTTGTTCTGTATCGCAGCCCGTAGCTACGGCAACACTTCCTAAAACAGAGGTTTGGATAAATTTTCTTCTTGATAGTCCCATAAAATTTAGTTATTTTTTGAATTGATCAAGAACAAAGTTAGAATTATTATCCAAAGCATTTAAAAAATATTTTTGTTATCGTCGTTTTTTTAAGTCTTTTGAAAGTGCTTTAAAATCCTTTTGAACTCGATTATAAATGTGATTTTCAGCAATATCATTTACACGAGTCATAATCGTTGTGAGTTGAGTATCATTGAGATAAGTCGTCATATCAAGCGACCATGCTGTAATTTCTTTAGAAAATTGCTCTATGTCTTCTTGATTGTACCGTTTATAATCTTTATCAATAATATTGAAATGTTCTTCTATCGTCTTTGTAACACCTGCGATAAGTTTGTCGTGCATTAAGTCTAATTCACCATTTCTTTGATTTCGACTCGACATCATTGTTTGTAATTCTTTGACAACATCAATGGAGTATTCTGTGGATTTAGCAGAGGTTGTGAAGAGCGCAAGCACCTCGGCACCGAAGCGTTGTTCTTTTTCATTTGGCTCATAATATAGTTTTAAGAATTGATTGAGGCTATTAATGATTTCGTCATGTTCTCGAAGTCGTTCTTGTAAAGATGCGGATTTATCCGTAATGATTTCGAAGTTTTCCATATTCGTAATTCGTGCGAATAAACTTCCCGAATATTCGCTGTCTTTACGTGGCAAACTCCATTTATCGACCTTGTAGAATCCTTTGACCACTTTTACTGCCCGTCTATATTCAGAACCATTCCATAATTCTTCAGGTTTGGGCATTCCATATTCTTGATATTGTTCCGGATAAAGGGAATTATCAGGATAAGGTACAATACTATTTTTAGAAAATGGTATTGTAGCTGTCCAACAGAGAAATAATAAGCATATGGTTTTCATATTTAGAATATTTTAAGTTCTTCAGAAAAGTCATCCCCGATAGCTCAAGGATGACCGATCAAAAACGATAAATTATGTCCAAAGATGTCTAAACAACTGCCAAATTTGGTCTTTCTTTGGTGGATTTGCTGTGATTTTTATAGACACCTTCTTTACAGGATGTTCAAATTCCAGACTTCTACTGTGTAAATTAATCGACGCATCACGATTTTTATTATTCGCACCATACTTAATATCTCCTCGAATCGGACAATCAATACGAGACAATTGTACTCGAATCTGATGCGGTCGACCGGTAATCGGTTTTACTTCAATCAAGTGATGACTTTTTAAACTCGACAGCAATTCATAATCTAATTCTGATTTTTTAGCTGCTTTATTTCGATTTTGACTTTGATACGCTTTCGTAACATTTCGAGTTTTATCTTTATGAAGATAATGCATCAAATGACCCGATAAAGGGTCCGGTCGATTATCGGTTACTGCCCAGTATGTTTTTTTGACTTCTCTTTTTTGAAATAATTCATTCAATCTCGTCAAGCCTTTGCTCGTTTTTGCAAAAATCACCACACCGCTTACAGGTCGGTCGATCCTATGCACAACACCCAAATAAACATCACCAGGTTTATTATACTTTTTTTTAATATATTCTTTTACTATTTCACTGAGCGGCAAGTCACCCGTCTGATCACCTTGCACCAAATACCCAGCAGGTTTATTCACTGCGATATAATGATTGTCTTCGTAAATGACATCTAAACTTTCCTTTTTATATTTTTTCATAGTTGTAAACTCGGTTCTATCTATCAAAAAAGGAGATGTTCTAAAACATCTCCTTTTGCTAAAAGATATTGAACATCAATTATTAATGAATAAAATTAATAACTAATATTTAATACTTAAAAATTATACTAACGTCTTTTTTTACGTTTTCCTTTTTTTCGTGAAGGACGACCACGTAATCCGCCACCTCTTTGAGGGGCTCCACCACCAAACATTCCACTTTGTGACATCGAGAACATCATCTTTTTCATTTGCTCAAACTGACGAATGAATTGATTCACTTCCAACAAAGAACGACCAGCACCATTTGCAATACGACGTTTACGGCTACCGTTCAATAAGTCAGGATTAGCCCGTTCGTCAGGAGTCATTGACTGAATCATCGCTTCGATATGTTTGAAAGAATCATTGTCAATATCAATATCTTTTAAGGCTTTACCAATACCTGGCATCATACCTAAAAGGTTTTTGATGTTACCCATTTTTTTGATTTGATTCAATTGTGATAAGAAATCATCAAAGTCGAATTTGTTCTTTTTGATTTTCTTTTCTAATCGTTTCGCCTCTTTTTCATCAATTGCATCTTGAGCCTTTTCTACCAAAGATACGATATCACCCATACCAAGGATACGAGTCGCCATTCTATCTGGGTGAAAAATATCTAACGTATCTAATTTTTCTCCTTGAGAGATAAATTTGATTGGTTTTCCGACGGTATATTTGATAGATAAAGCGGCACCACCACGAGTATCACCATCTAATTTTGTCAAAACAACACCATCAAAATCTAAACGATCATTGAAAGCTTTTGCCGTGTTTACCGCATCTTGTCCCGTCATCGAATCGACTACGAAAAGGGTTTCGGTCGGTTGAATAGCATCATGAATATTTTTGATTTCAACCATCATTTCTTCATCAACTGCCAAACGACCAGCGGTATCAACAATGACTAAATCAAAGGTATTTTTTTGTGCATATTTAATAGCATTCTGTGCAATTTCAACTGGATTTTTATTTCCAATTTCCTTGTACACCTCGACCTTCACTTGCTCTCCTAAAGTAGAAAGCTGGTCAATTGCAGCAGGACGATAAACATCACAAGCCGTCAATAAAACACGTTTTCTCTTTTTGTTTTTAAGAAAATTTGCCAGTTTACCAGAGAAAGTCGTTTTACCTGAACCTTGCAGACCTGCTACTAAAACGATACCCGGTTTCCCGTCAACATTCGCTTCTACCGCTGCCGAACCCATCAAATCTACCAACTCATCGTGAACAATTTTGACCATTTGTTCTCCAGGCTTGACGGCATTCAAAACCCCGGCACCAAGTGCTTTTTCCTTAACTTTGTTGGTAAAATCTTTTGCAATTTTATAGTTTACATCGGCATCGACTAACGCACGACGAATCTCTTTTACAGAAGATGCAATATTCAACTCCGTAATCTTGTGTTCTCCTTTCAGTACCTGAAACGCACCTTCTAATCTATCTGTTAAATTATCAAACATCGAGTAATTATCTTTTTATTGTTTCAAAAGCTATTGATATAGCTTGATTTTAGAAGAAAAAACGATTATTCTATTAATTAGTTTTGATGGATTTTGAGTTATTAAAAAATCAATCCTTCAAAACGACTGCAAATATAAGTATTTCAAAATGAATTTGGAAGTTAATTTGAACGCATCTCACCGAGGTTTCGGAACGAGCCTAATTTCTTTCCTTAAAAATGCAGGAAAAATAAAGAGGAAACTCAATCACTAATATTTGTAAACATCCAGTTTCCATCGACATCTATATAACGTCCTTTCGGGAAAACTGGTAAAAACTCTTCTTTGAAAAAAATGGTGCTGTCTTTTTTGTCTTCCTCAGTTTGTGCTAATCGATTGTATAAAACAATTCCATTTTTTGTTAATAATAATTTGACTGATTCCAAAAAATCTTGCTGCTGAAAATCGTCGGGAATGACATCATCTAAGAAAATATCGACACAAATCAAATCGAAACGCTGCTGACATATTTTGACGAAAGTCAACGCATCGGTAGAAATAATATCAATCGGTGATTTTAGAGCGTATGTTACATATTTATCTGCCAAATAAATAACGTATTCATCTATTTCGACACCAGTATAATTATAGTTTTTATGAAAATTATTTTCTAACATTAAAGGAATACTGCCTAAGCCAAAACCTAGAATCAGGACATTTTGAATGTCATATTTATCTAAATTAATCTGCTCAAATGCTTGATAATAATTCGTGTATAAATCACCGAAAGAATAAATCGCATTCTGCGTAGAAAGCTGATAACGCCCTTGAGTATAAGAAACGTGTAACCTATCATTTATGTCACCTGCGATACTTTCGACATGAAACTCATAAACGTAACTCAGGATTTTTTTCCAAAAAGGTTGTTTCATTTTTAGTGATTAGTAATTAGTCGAAAAGCAACTTTGGCAAAGATACAAATCCGACAAAACTTTATTTACTTTTGTGTGGTGTTAAGGTACCGATATTATTTTTCGAATCTAATATCTCACATCTAACGTCTAAAATCTAAGATTTAAAATAAAAAATGAAAGTAGCAGTAATTGGTGGTGGAGCAGCAGGTTTTTTTTCAGCAATTTCGGTTAAGGAAAATTATCCGAATGCGAGTGTGACAATTTTTGAAAAAACGACCAAAGTTTTATCAAAAGTCAAAGTGTCGGGCGGCGGACGGTGTAACGTGACGAATGGCACAACGTCGATTGCCGATTTGGCGAAAGCCTATCCGAGAGGTGGCAAAAAAATGAAAAAAGCACTCAAAATATTTAATACGAAACACACGATAGAATGGTTTGAAAGTCGTGGTGTGCCGTTAAAAATTGAATCGAGCAACCATGTTTTTCCTGTATCAGATGATTCGCAAACAGTGATTGATTGTTTTATGAAAGCATGTAAACAGTTGAAAATCAATATTAAAACAAAATCACCTATTCAAAAAATCATTCCTACAGAAAATGGTTTAGAGGTTGAATTTTCGAATGAACAAAAAGCACACTTTGATAAAATTATCGTCGCAACTGGCGGTTCACCAAAGCGAAAAGGCTTAGAATGGCTGGAAGCCTTAGGGCATAAAATTGAAAATCCTGTGCCGTCTTTGTTTACGTTTAATATGAAAAAACAGCCGATTACGGAATTAATGGGCGTTGCGGTCAAGGAAGCCTTAGTGACGATTCAAGGCACAAAATTGAAAATGTCCGCTCCTTTATTAATTACACACTGGGGAATGTCAGGCCCAGCGATTTTGAAATTATCGGCCTTCGGGGCGAGGTTGTTGAGTGATATGAATTATGAATTCAAAGCACAAGTAAACTGGACAGCGATTCAAAATGTGAATGTGGTTCAAGAAGATTTACAAAATATCGTCAATAATCATCCTCAAAAACAGCTGCAAAATTTAAAACCCTATGGTTTGCCCGAGCGACTTTGGAACTATTTATTGGCGAAAGCCGAACTGGCAACGGATAAAAAATGGAGCGAATTAGGAAAAAAAGGAGTGAATAAATTGACCAGTATTTTGACTTATGACGTGTATCAGGTGCGTGGAAAAACGACTTTTAAAGAAGAGTTTGTGACTTGTGGCGGTGTGAGCTTGGAAAGTATCGACTTTCATACAATGCAAAGTCGAGTATGTAAAAATCTTTATTTTGCTGGCGAAGTGATGGACGTTGACGGCATCACAGGCGGCTATAATTTTCAAGCCGCCTGGACAACTGGATTTATTGCTGGAATGTTGAAATAATTATCATTGTGGACAGAACAAATACGAATTATGCCTGGTCGAGTCGAATATTTGAAACACCGACTAGGGCGTTCAAACTCCCGTGAAGTAGTGCAATTGGTAATAAAAGGATACCAAATATTTGCATGCCTAACTCATAAAATAAGGAACTTTCTTTGAACGGTTTACCATTGAGCCTTGACTTGAAAGCACTCATCGGAATGCCATAAATATTACCGGCAAGCATTATTTGTGCTGCTGAAATGATAATATGTGCTTTTTCTTCTCCATATTCTTTTGTAATAGCTTGATAAGCATCGGCTTTCGGAAAACCTCGAGTATCCGCAAAATGCTGTGCAAAAACGATGGCTTTGGCTTCTGTTTCATTGATAAATCTTCCATCTCCACTAAGAAAACTATTGATTTCTTCACTGCTCATACCTTGATTCAAGGCCATGTACGTATGTGCATAAGAGCAAGCCGCACAACCATTGACTTCTGTAATCGCAAGATGAATTCTTTCAATAAAATTTTCGTGAATTAGTTGCTTTTTTTTGTTGCGAATCATTGCAGTAATCGCTTTAGGAAGCAGCAAATAAGTGCGATACAATTCTAAAAAGCTAAACTTTCTTTTATATTCTGTTCTTGAACTAATCGAAACGGGAATACTGATTTCTTTTTTCATGTTTTATTGTTAATATCTAGAAAAATTTATTTTGAATCTTGTCAAATAATCATTTTATAAATTGAGTGTAACACTGAGCCGCATGCCGCTACCAGCAAACTGTACGTTGGGCGATTCTTGTATTGCGGTATAAGTAGCATTAAACGGAAAATACTTGATCAATGCGATTTCGACAGCAACTGCGTTTTTGTTTTTCATGATAAAACTAAACCCCTGACCCAAAGAAAGCGAAGCAGCCGAAATAGATAGCTCTAAATCTTCATCACTCGGATAAGAGAAGGAATTTCCTCCATCGTAGAAAGTTGTATCATTTACTTGAAAACTTTGTGAGTAATTTGATTTGAAAAAATTAAGCTCAACAGGTAAGTAATAAGCTACATTACTCTTGTGTGCATCATATTGATAACAATATCGAAGTCCTGCAGATAGGTAGTTTTGACCATAAGAGTACAACGCAATTTCTCCATTGATTCCTAAATAATGCGTTCGACCAAAGTATTTTCCAGCACTAACAAACAAGGCAATTGGCAAATCTGTCGTTCCTCCGTTTGAGTTTAAATAATAGTCGCTCGCAGAGAAATTGTCATTGAAATTAATAAAAGTTGTTCTGAAACCTGCTGAGATTTCGAATTCGTCTTCTTTTCGAGGATTGATTCCCTTTTGCTTATTCTTCTTCACAAATTCTTTGTTGTATTCAAAGTATTTATAATCCTCACTCTGAAACGAAAACATTCTACCGTCAAGCCCTTTGAATGTAAGCACGCCAGTAGTTTCGTCATAATTAATAATTTCACCTTTGATTTCTGACACATAATGCCTTACCCGTCCTCTGCCATCAGTTCCTTGTTTGTGAACAGCAACGACATCATAGATTTCTACATTAGCATCAACGACCGGTGCAATAGTGTCACTCTGAGCTTGAAGAATTGAACAGAATAAAATAAGATTGATGATTAACAGTATTTTCTTCATGTATTTATAGTTGAAATTAGCCGTATGAGCGACCTACATGATGAGGTGCGTCATTTCGATGGCTACTTTGATTTATATATGTATAAATATCACCCAAAAGTAGGGCTAATTTTTGAAAACTTATATGACCTTTTTCACTTAGTGTTATTCGGATCACAAGGCTTTATACAGGTCAGAGGTTTGTCTATTTTTATTCAAATACAGAGGAGCTAATTTGAAGTTGTTCACGTAAATAATTTTTGAGTATAGATAATAATGAGAAATACCTTTCATCTATTGGGAATACTCAGATAAAAGGTATTTTAAAATTGTCATTTAATAATTAAATGTATTCGGATTTTTAATAATTAAGAGGATTTTGCTAAACCATCTTTATATGTTTTCAAACATCGTTCTCTTGCAAATTTATGTTCGACTATCGGTTTAGGATAACGTGAAGTACCATATTCTGGCACCCATTTTTTGACATAACGCAAGTCTTTATCAAATTTTTTCATTTGTGATTCAGGGTTGAAAATACGGAAATACGGAGCGGCATCTGTTCCACAACCTGCAGCCCACTGCCAACCGCCGTTATTACTCGCCAAGTCAAAATCCAACAGTTTTTCCGCAAAATAAGCTTCACCTAATTGCCAATTTAATAATAAATGTTTCGTCAAAAAACTGGCAGTTAACATCCGAACCCGATTGTGCATAAATCCAGTAGCGTTGAGTTCTCGCATTCCTGCATCAACCATCGGATAACCAGTTTTCCCTTCACACCATTTTTTAAAATCTTCCTCCGAATCTCGCCATTCTATGAAGCTATATTTTGCTCGAAACGGCTCATTTACAACCTGCGGAAAATGCCCTAAAATCTGCGAGTAGAAATCTCGCCAAATCAATTCGTTTAAGTAAGTTTTACTTAGTTTATCCGCTTTTCGAGCTTTTTCTCGAATCGAAATTGTCCCGAATCGAAAATGAATACCTAAGCGTGACGTTCCTTTAATGCCAGGAAAATTTCGCTTTTCACCATAGTTTTTAATAATTCCTTGTGTAACGGTTTTTGACGGAATTTCAATAGCCGAACGCTCAAAACCCATCTTTTCTAAGGGTATAATTGACTGTTTATCAATAGAATAGAAATTAGAAAAATACTTTTCAGTCGGGTAAGGTTTGAAATAGTAGAAAGTTCCGTCAGGTTCGATTTTACTTTCCAATTTTTTTCGCCACGTTTTGCTGTAAGGCGTAAAAACTGTGTACGGGTTTCCATCTTTTTTTAAGACTTCATCTTTCTCAAAAAGTACATGGTCTTTAAATGTATGTAATGAAATATTATTTTCCTCCAATAGCTTTTCCGTAGCTTTATCACGATTCAATGCATACGGTTCATAATCCCGATTTGTAAAAACAGCATTGATGTTATATTCTTTCAAAAGTGATTGCCAGACGTCTTGTGGCTCACCATATTTTACAATGATTGAACTACCGAATTTTGATAATTTTTCGTTCAATTCTGTGATTGTATCGTGAATAAACATTACCCTTGCATCGGCTTTATTTTCTAATTTATCCAAAATATTGGTATCAAAAATGAAAATCGGCAGCACAGGATTTTTGCTTTTTAAAGCGTGATATAAACCGGCATTATCCTCTAATCTTAAATCTCTACGAAACCAAAATATATTTATCATTACTTACATTTTCTACCCCGAGGTTTCGGAATAGTTATTCGTGTTTGACCCTTTCAAGGTTTTATCGTGGGTTTTAACAGTAGATTAATACAATTGTTTAACAATAATCGTTTGCATTTCTATCTTTGCGTTTCAAAATCAAATCAATGTTACAATTATTACGCCTTCATCAATGGATAAAAAATCTGTTACTATTTGTCCCCATTTTTTTTAGTGGACAAATACAGAATATCAATTTATTACTTCAAGTTTTAGTCGCTTTTTTTAGCTATTCTTTGATGGCTTCGACCGTTTATATTTTGAATGATTACGTTGATATTCAGCGGGATAAGTTACATCCGACAAAGCAAAATCGACCGTTAGCGAGTGGAAAAGTATCGAAGTCACAAGCTCAAATTTTATTCGTTATTTTATTAATTAGCAGTTTAGGAATTAGCTTTTTAGTGAGTTATAAATTGACGATTATTTTAGCAATTTATTTTGTTGTGAATGTCTTGTATTCGCTGCGTTTAAAGCATGAAGCGATTGTCGATATTACCATCATTGCGACAGGATTTTTGTTGCGTATTTTTGCAGGAAGTATTCCGTTTGAAATTGTCGTTTCAAAATGGCTAATTATTATGATTTTCCTTTCGGCAATGTTTATCGGAATCGCCAAAAGACGAGGAGAATTGATTTTGGAAAACGATGGAGCGACCCGAAAATCACTCGAAGGTTACAACTTGCAATTCGTTGATATTGCGATGGTTATGATGGCAGCCGTGACGATTGTTTGCTACATTATGTACACCGTTTCGGAGGAAGTTGTCGCCCGAATTGGCAGCGATGATATTTATATGACGACATTTTTTGTAATCATCGGTATTCTACGATATTTACAGCAAACTATCGTTTTCACCAAAACAGAAGCACCGACAAAAGTCTTTTTGAAAGACAGATTTATACAAGTTTGTATTGTACTTTGGATTATCGTTTTTGGTTGGTTTTTATATTTTTGATAAGTTTTTTGTATTGCTATCACAAACCACATTTATGAAAAAAGAAATTTCAAATTGGGGAAATTATCCGACTGTAAAAACCTCGGTGACAGCGTTGGAATTTGAGCAAGATGTTCGGCAATTTGTTGGAGAATCCGCTTCGGTTTTGGCTCGTGGCAATGGTCGATGTTATGGCGATGCAGCCTTGAGTGACAATGTTTTTTCGACCTTGAAGTTGGATAAAATTACCACTTTTGATGTGGAAACTGGTTTGATTTGTTGTCAATCTGGTGTTTTGCTGTCACAAATAATAGAGTTGGTCTTGCCTAAAGGTTTCTTTTTACCTGTTACGCCTGGTACAAAATTTATCACAATAGGCGGAGCGATTGCAGCCGATGTTCACGGCAAAAATCATCATTCTGAAGGTTGTTTTTCTGACCATGTTTTGTGGTTTGATTTGATTGTTGGCAATGGTGAAATGGTGCGTTGTTCAAAATCGGAAAATACGGATTTATTTTGGCAAACTGTTGGAGGAATGGGTTTGACCGGTGTGATTTTTCAGGCGTGTTTTCAATTAAAAAAAGTAGAAACAGCGTACATTCGTCAAGAGGCAATTCAGGCGAAAAATTTGACGGAAGTCATGCAAATTTTTGAAAGTTCGAGCGACTGGACTTATACCGTTTCGTGGATTGATTGCTTGAAAAAAGGCCGCAATTTAGGGCGTTCGATTATGCTTCGTGGCGAACATGCAACCGTTGATGAATTACCACAAAAACTACAAGCTAATCCTTTGATAGTCAAGCAAAAACTGAAACTAACCGTTCCGTTTTATTTACCAAAATTCACGATTAATCCATTGACGGTAAAAGCGTTTAACTTTCTATATTATCACAAAGAAATTTTCAAAAAAAGTCATTCGATTATTGATTATGACAGTTATTTTTATCCATTAGATGGGATTTTAAATTGGAATCGAATTTATGGTAAAAGTGGCTTTGTGCAATATCAATTTGTCTTACCTTTGAAGCACAGCGAGCAAGGTTTAGTCGAAATATTAGAAACGATTCAACAACAAAATCAAGGTTCGTTTTTGACGGTTTTAAAACTTTTTGGAAAAGCAAATCCTTTGGCAATTCAATCTTTTCCGATGAAAGGTTACACGTTGGCGATTGACTTTAAAGTCAATGATGGTTTACCAAAATTGATTCAAACTTTCGATGAGATTATTGGAAAATACAATGGTCGAATTTATAGAGCCAAAGATGCGATGTCGAAAAAGGAGTTGATGCCGTTGACGATTACGAAAAGTAAGTTTCAATCAACTCAATCGAAGCGAATCGATTACTAAATTGTAAAACTATTTTTATAAGATACAATTTGACAGTTCAAGAGTATATTTTATGACACTAACAATAATAGGCGCAACATCAGATGTTGGGCGAGAAGTAGCGAGAAGTTTCGGAAAACGTGGTTTTGATTTGCATTTAGTAGCTCGAAAATCTGAACGTTTAGAGCCATTGCAAAAAGATATTTCAATAAAGTCAAATGTGAAAGTTTTGATTCACGAATTGGACTTGTTGGAGTTTGAAAATTACGAAAGTGTTTTAAAACCTTTGGCGGAAAAAAGTGAGGTGGTTTTGTTTGTTGCTGGTTATGATTTAGAACAAGAAAAAGTCGAGGCGAATGTTGATAAAGTTGTTCAGGTGATGGTCGTAAACTACAAAGCTGGGGTTTTATCGTTGAATATTTTTAAAAATGCTTTTCAGCAAAAAGGCGAAGGTACAATTATTGGCGTTTCGTCTGTTGCAGGTGAGCGAGGTCGAGCGAAAAACTACATTTACGGCAGTGCAAAAGCTGGTTTTACGGCGTATTTGAGTGGTTTGCGAAATCAATTGACGAAGGAAAATATTCATGTTTTATCGGTTATTCCTGGTTTTATGGATACGAAAATGACGGCTCATTTAGATTTGCCAAAACCGTTGACGGCTTCGGCAAAAGTGGCAGCAGAACAGATTTATAAGGCATTTAAAAAGCAAAGAAATGTGGTGTATATTTTACCAATATGGCGATTGATAATGCTGATTATTCGAAATATTCCAGAGTTTATTTTTAAGAAATTAAGCATATAACTTTGAGCCGGAAAAGAGACAAACGTAAAATATCTCTTCGGCATCCTTAATGCGGTTTTACGGGAAAATCAATTTTTGGGCAAGGTGCTTTATTTTGAAAAAAATGGAAAAAACTATATTAAAATTGAATCAAATACTATTTTTGAAGCAGTTTATTTAAAACACTTAACTACATGCACATGCAACGATTAATATTTCT
>Ga0075467_10000610_pt1 | contig 28906 bp, 27 predicted proteins | sample DEB08_DNA_9_FD_75067 | JGI IMG/M metagenome (GOLD analysis project Ga0075467, IMG submission 75067) | Aqueous microbial communities from the Delaware River and Bay under freshwater to marine salinity gradient to study organic matter... | ecosystem: Environmental > Aquatic > Marine > Coastal ... | reverse complement strand
GCAAGTAAGATGCAAACGCAAAGGGCTTTAACGTTCATGAACAAAAACCCGGATCAGGTCGGCGGGGGGACGTTTTGCAAGCTGTCGTGCAGGCCAAAGACCGGCCAGCCCAGCCGTCAGAAGCGAAAGTGCGAGAAGCCAGATCCAATCTGCCGGAAAAAGGTACATAGGCAATTTCCACCCGAAAGCCTCGACATTGATGACCGAAAGCAGGACCCACGCAAGGACGAGCCCGACCGGAACCGCAAGGATGAACGTCAAAAATGCAAGAACCAAAGCGCGGAAAAACTCAATGCGCGCAAGAGTTTGACGGGGCAAACCAATGGCCCAAACCGGCGCGAGCTGCGGCAATCGAAGGGCTGCCAAAGTTAACAGGCTGGTCAAGATCGCGACCGCGGCGACGGACAGCGTCAAAACATTTAGAGCGGCGCTTACGGCGAAGGTGCGCTCGAAGATGCCAAGGGAAAACGCCTTTAGGGACGCCTGATCGACAATGTTTTCGGGCGCAAGGCCGAACTCTTCGGTCAAGGCGTCGCGCAATCCCGGTACGCCTTCTGGATCAAGACGCAGGCCAAAGTCGGTTCGGTCGACCTGCGGGTATCGCGATATCAGGGTTTGCAGCGGTAGAATGACCTGGCCAAGCGGGTTGCCATAGTCGCTGTAAACCCCTGCTATCGTTGTCGTCCAGTCTCCCGGCATGTGAAGTATGTCGCCAGGCGAAAGGTTTTCGCGGCGCGAGAGTTGTTCATTGATCAATGCGCCTTCGTTGCGGCCAATGCCGTCCCAGACATCCGGCGACGCCACAATTAAGGGCCAGTTCTGGCGATACGTCGGGTGATCGACCACACCATAGATTTCACCAGGCGCACCCAGAATATCAGCGTCGGTGTGCCAGATTGGTAAGACGGCATCGACGCGCGGCGTGACGAAAGCAATAAGCGCGTCGATCTGATTTTCGTTTTCTGCCCCGATATAAACCTCGCTTGCAAGACGCTGATCGAGCCAGCCAGTGAATGTCAGGCGGAAACTGCCGACCATGGTTGAAACGCCGATATTTGCGGCCAGCGCAAGCAATAGCGCCATTAGTGCGAGCGACAAACCCGGGAGTTGCTGGCGGGTATCTGCCCAGAACCACTCGACCAGTGGTCCCGACCCTGAGAGGCGTTCACCAAGGTTAAGAAGTCCGGAAAGAGCGGTAGGAAGTGTTAACGCAGCTGCAATCAGGAGGCCTCCGAGGAGGGTAAATCCTGACATCAGATTGCTGCCGAAAACACCGGCGACGAGAGCGACCGAAGTCGCGATTCCGGCGAGGGAAAGTTGCATCCGCATTGTTCTGCTAGACGCGCGCGCCCAAGCCCGTGGGTGAGCCGTGGCCAGGGGGTTCAGACGGGCGACTTGAAGCAAGCTTGTCGCCGCGGCAAGTGCGGCGCCAAGAACCGCAATTGCGAGACCGCTTAGCCACCATGTTGGCGACAGCGTCAGCGTGCCTTCGACGTTTGCGCCATAAAGTCCACGTAGCGTCGCGGCGACATCTGGAAGCAGCGCGGCGGCAACGATGTAGCCTAATCCAATGCCAAGTCCGCCCGCGAAAAATGCAAAGAATATAAGCTCGAGAACAAGGAGCGAGACCAAATGGCCCGGTGTGACACCGATCGCGCGCAGGGTACGAAAAACCGGACGGCGTTGCTCGAATGCAAGGCCGACAGCGCCGTTTACGATGAACAGTCCGACGACAAAACTAAGTAGCCCGAACGCAGTCAGATTAAGGTGAAAACTGTCCGTAAGGCGGGCAAGATCATCAGCGGTTTCGGGGCTTCGCCGAACCAATTCAGGTGCAACTTCGTCCAGTTGAGTTTGGCGAAACGGTTGGTTGGGTAGCAGGGTCAGACGGCTTATTCCTTCAATACCTGCAAGGGTTTGTGCGCTAGCGATGTCCATGATTGCAAGGCCGGGAGCGATGCCTTCAACGGAACGGACACGGGGTGCGAAGTTGGAAAGTCGCCGGGCCGTGGCGGGGGCGGCAAGGATAAGCCCGTCGTCGCCCATAAACTCGAATATTTCGACTTCGGCCATCGCCGTACCGGCCGGGTTGAGCCGTGACATTGTCAGAGGGTCGATCCCCAGGATGCGCACCCGGCCATCGGTGCCGAAAACCCATCCGTCTACAACCGGGCTGACCAGCCAACCGTTCTGGCGAAGGGCGACAAAAGTCTCGTTCGAGATCACCCTGCCGGTTTTGTCTGACAGCGTGGTCTCGCCTCCAAGAACGCTTGCGGCGTCATCGTAGCTTTTGCGGGCTTCGGCGTTGATCGCCTGGACACCGGACCAAAGTGCTGTCGCCAGAGCAAGTCCCAAGACAAGCGTCAGGAACTGAAAAGGCCGCCTTTTCCAATGTGATAGAAGCGTTAAAAGGACTGTGCATGACATCACTGAAAACGCCCATGTCGCAGGTGCAGTCGGCGGTCGGCGCGAGACGCCAGACGGTTGGAATGAGTGACAATCAAGAGGGCGGCGCCCTTGTCGTGGGCTGCAGTCACGAGAAGGTCAAAAACGGCATCGCCGGTTGCTTCATCAAGGTTACCGGTGGGTTCGTCCGCTAGGATAAGTTTGGGCGACGCCGCAACGGCGCGACCAATGGCGACGCGCTGTTGTTGTCCTCCCGAAAGCTGTTCGGGATATTTTGCGAGGTGTTCGGTCAGACCAAGCAACGATGCAAGCGCGTCGATATCAACGCTTCGGCCGGTCAGGCGTGCCTGAAAGCTGAGGTTCTGGGCAACGGTGAGGGAGGGGATCAGGTTAAATTGCTGGAAAATTATCCCGATGTTTTCGCGGCGCAGTGTGGCGCGTTCTGCGTCGCGAAGGTTCTCTAACGCCTTACCATTAATTGTTATTTCGCCAGCGTCCATGGGTTCCAGCCCGGCAATCATATGCAAAAGCGTGGACTTGCCTGACCCGCTTTCGCCCGTCAGAGCCACGGCTTCGCCAGCGGCGAGCGTCAATGACACGCCGTTAAGGATCGAGACCTTTCCGAAACGTTTTTCAACGGATGTGACGGTTAATACCATTCAGCTTATCTATCCCGCTTTGGGCGTCGGAACAGGGGTCAATCTATGGTGAGACCAGATGGCACAGTTTTTGGGCGACCCAGCGGACGTGTTCGGGCGGTTTGCCCGGTGAGGCTTTCGAGGAAAGCGACAAGATCGGCGATGTCTTGGTCCAGTAGAGAGACCGGCTCAATGTCGATTTTTCGCCGTTGGCGATCCATTTCGCGGGTGTCGTACTGAACGATAAAGTCGGCTTCCTCAAGCCAAGGCGCGGCAGGAAGCTTGGCCATATCACGATTCCACAGGGCTAGAGCGGATGTCGGATCAAGGTGATGGCGCACCATACCTTCAAGCGTTGGGTAAGCGCCGTTGTGTCCGTAAGGCGCTGTTAATGATATATTCCTTAGCATCGGGGTGCGGAAGCGGTAGGCGTCCTCAATCCGGTTGCTTTCGCCCATCCGCCCGACGTCACGCGGTTGGGGGTCAAACCGGCGGGTCTTGCCGGGGCCGAATGCGGGCAGGGCGAGGGCGTGAAATTTCTGGTCCGACATAAGCGGACCGGAATGACAGGCGGCGCAGCCCGCGTCGCCGTAAAAGAGTGACATGCCGCGGGCGGCTCGCGTGGAGAGTGCTTTTTTGTCTCCGGCGAGAAATGCGTCAAACGAGCTGTCGTGATTTTTCCATTCTGTGCCCATGAAGGCGGCAAGCGCGTTTGCGATATCGACAATTTCGACGTCTTCGGGCGTGTTTATATGCGCAAAGTTTTTAACGAACATTAATCCGTAGTCCGGATTGGTGCGCACCTCTTTGGCGATGATGGGCCAAGCGTTGTCGAGCCGGTCGTTGATCGCGCCGCCCACTTCGTTTTCCTCGGGTGCGCCGGCCATTTCGAACCGGGCGGTCAAAGGAAAGAGCGCTTGCGCGGCGAGGATGGTTTCGAGGCCCTGGGGGAGCCATTCTTCGGCGGGTGAGTTGAAGCCGTTTCCATAGAGATCTGAAACCGCGAGGCGACCATCGTGAAACAACACGTCGATTTCTTTCGCACCAAGATTCCAAAGGGCAGGGGCGTTTCTCGGAATGCGCTTTTGGATGCGGTCTTCGCCCAGTGTGGCGACCCGTTTCGGGCCAAGGCCGTCGCCGCCTTCGCCGATCCCGAGACTTAACCCATCCGCTCCGCCGAGGTCATGGTGATGACAGGTGCCGCAAGAGATATTTCTGTTTCCCGACAAAATCTTGTCATAGAAAAGAAGCTGACCGATTTTGGCTTTCTCCGGGTCGAATGCGATGAAATCATCGTCGCCAAGCGGCCTTGGAAGATCAGCCGCAAAGGCGGGCGATGCGATGCAAAGGGCAAGGATATGAAGCAATCGATTCATGGGTTTATTCTGGCAGGTGCAGCGGTGCTCGCAACCCCCGTTTGGGCAGAAATCGAAACGGCTCGGGATCATATGGAGGCGGGTCGGTTTGCGGAAGCGATGGAAGAATTCCTGCCTGCAGCGCGGTCTGGGAACGCAGATGCAGAGGAATTGATTGGGGTGATGTATGCGCTTGGGCTTGGGGTAGAGAGGGATCCGGAGCGCGCGTTTGAGTGGTATTTGCGGTCCTCGATGAAGGGGCATCCGGGCGCGCAGTCGGGGCTTGGGTGGTACTATGAACTGGGTTTGGGAATGCCCTCTCCGGATTTGGTGCGGGCTTATCTATGGTATGGGTTAAGTACGATTGGCGGCGACCCGGATGCGGTTATGTCCTTGGAAGAAGTGCAAAAACGGATGACGGCCGAGGAGATCGACCGTGCGAAAGTTCTGATTAACGATTATAAACCGTGGATGTATCCGTTCCGGTGAGGGTGTTAAACTTAACGAGGCGTCTGGAGGGATGCGAGCGCCAGTTGGATCAGAACCTTCTAAGGCTCTGAAAAGGTGTGATTTTGGGCGTCGGTACAATGTCGCTGCAGGCGTTCTGTGGCGCAACGAAAGGGTAAGACGTCAGCTTCATCGCGGAAAAGTCAGATTTTAGTCACTTTTCCGGCTTGCGGCCCTGTAGCAGGCCAAATGTGTTGACTTGAAGCCCGGATGCCCCCATGTCCCTTTTCATGATTGCTTCTGCCGCGTGAGCAGGTCGCGTTTACTGCGCGAAGCATCATACACTTTCAGGCACCCACCTCACGCAGGGGTCCGGCGCGACGACGATCAACGGGGCAATTCGGCCTTTGGATCAGAGCGGCGCGCAACCCAACTGCGATTGTCCGCCCGTTATGGGCGTGGCAGCGATATTTATTGGCGTGGGCGAGATCCGCGCCGGAAACAAAGAGAATTAATGGACTTTGATATGTTGGGGCTTCAGCCCCGTCTTGTGGCAAAACTTGCCGAACAGGGGATCACAGATCCCACCCCGATCCAGAAGAAAGCGATCCCCCATGCGATGGCGGGCCGCGATGTTATGGGGCTTGCGCAGACCGGCACGGGCAAAACCGCCGCCTTTGGTCTGCCTATTATTCATGTGCTGACCAAACTGGGTGTGAACCCAGAGCCGAAGTCGGCGCATGGCCTTATTCTTGCGCCAACGCGCGAGTTGGCAAAACAGATTTCGGACAATCTGCGGGCCTATACCCAAGGGACGCATCTGAAGATTAACTTGGTCGTTGGCGGACAGTCGATCAATGCGCAGATTCAGCGGCTTGGGCGTGGCACCGATTTGCTGGTGGCAACGCCGGGCCGGTTGATTGACCTGATTGATCGCAAGGCTGTGCGGCTTGACCAGACACGGTTCCTTGTTCTGGACGAAGCGGATCAGATGCTGGACATGGGCTTTATCCACGCGCTGCGTCGCATCGCGCCTTTGCTGCGTAAAGACCGTCAGACCATGCTGTTTTCGGCGACGATGCCAAAGATGATGGCCGAGTTGTCTCAGGCGTATCTGAAGGATCCTGTTCGGGTTGAAGCAGCCCCTCCGGGCAAGCCGATCGAGAAGATCACGCAAGGGCTGCACTACGTGCCGCAAGGCGACAAAACGCAGTTGCTGATCAAGTATCTTGAAGGGCACCGTGCCGAGATGGCGCTTGTATTCGCGCGTACCAAGCATGGCTCGGAGCGGTTGATGAAGGCGCTGGTTAAGGCTGGTTTCTCGGCCGGGTCTATCCACGGCAACAAAAGCCAGGGTCAGCGCGACCGGGCGATTAGCTCGTTCAAGGCTGGCGAATTGAAAGTTCTTGTGGCGACGGATGTTGCTGCACGGGGTCTTGATATTCCGGGCGTGCGTCACGTTTATAATTATGACCTGCCGAATGTGCCGGACAACTATGTCCACCGGATCGGACGCACGGCGCGGGCTGGTGCGACGGGGCGCGCGGTTGCGTTCTGCTCGGCCGAAGAGATGAAAGAACTGCGCGACATCGAAAAAACGATGAAGGCGACCATCCCGGTTATCGGTGGCACTGCTCCGGTTCCGGTGCGCGCTGCGAAGTCCGGCGGAAAGCCAGGGGGCAAGCCCGGTGGAAAGCACGGTGGGGCTCCGAAGGGCAATATGACGGGTGCGCAGCGCAGTCGTGCCCGGCGCAGTGGCGGCGGCAAGCGCAAGATGGCGGCTTGACGCAAACTGGCGGACCGCCTTTACGGGCGCGTCGCCGTGCGACTTCATGACGAAATTGGAAAGCCCGTGCTGAATAGCGCGGGCTTTTTTTGTGCTTTTGGGGGCTGTTATGAAGTGTTTGGTTTTTGAACAATACTGGCATTGCGCCCGCGCATCGGCTCCCTCGCAAGAGAAAAATCAGAGGAAACGGTGCAACCGCGATCAGCACACTGAGAAGGTACGGCCAGAACCGATATAGCCCAGACACTCCTGCTAAAAATGCAAGGCCTCAGCCACCGCCCAGAATCGAATTTTCTGGCAAATTCAACAACACTGCGAGACGGGCATACCGGCTTCGAGTAGCCTTTGGGCAAACCGACTTTTTAGCCTGGTTGCCATCAGTTCGGGGCGGTCTTGAGCGGGAGTGGATGCGATGTCAGCGACCCAGTCCGTCCCGCTCTTCAATCTCAAGCATGACGCAATCTGTGAAATGTAGCGAAGGGGACCAAAGCGACCGATGCGAAACGAGAGAATTAACGCCCCAACCATGCCAGCGGATAGGGTTGGGGCTGCCTTCCCGCCAAATGAGAGCAGCAGCGCGAACCCGATCTCGACACCGGGCACGAGCGGGATTTCTGCAGCTAAACAAATATAAGAAGCGCTCCCATGACGATGCGATGGATCAATGGCTTGTTCATGGCAGGGATGGCGAGGTCACGCAGAAGGTCGCCAGCCATCCACCCGACGGCAAGGAGGATGACATAAACTCCAATGACCCGCCTAAGCGCTCAAATGCGACTTAGAATCGGTCGCATAGCGGATTTTCGGTGGGGTCCATGCCGTCCAATTTCTGGCGGACTTGGTGGAGCGCTGAGGCTCAAATCCTTCCATCGCCGCGCCCTGAAACGCAATTTCGCGACTAGATGTCCAGTCCCATTGCTTTCGCTCCAAGCGGATCAATCCTTCGATCACGCCGCCTTCGCGAACGAACCCCTCAAATTCAAAGAGACCTCGGCTGTAGCTTTCAAGCACACCAAGAAAGATGATGTCTTCGTCCGTCGTCTCTGAGCGGTTCGCTCCGGGAAGGAACCCACATCGCGTGCAGATGTCTGACCAGAAATAGCCATCTTCGAAATGCAAACTATCGGCAAGATCCGGGGTCTCGAGCGGTCCGATCATCCCCTTGAAAACGCGCCCATCTAAAAGGCGGCCCGCTCATGCTTCGCTTGCGCACCAAAGACCCAAGATGAGCGCAAGCGCTGCGAGCGCTGCTCAAATTGAACACGATCTTCTCGGTGTTGTCCGGATGCGGCCTGCATCGATGAGTTGGACTTCGTGACAAGCACAAAATTGCGATTGTACCCATGGTCTTAAAAGCCCGCTTCGGTGCGCGCGTTGCGGAAGAAATAAGGGCGCCCCTAGGGGCGCCCTTTCGTTTTTTCTCGAACCGCTGAGCCTTAGTTCAGGTCGGCGCTCCGTGCGGCTTCGATGTCGCCTTCAACCGAAGCAACAGTACCTGTCAGCGCTTCGAGGATCTGTGCGCCACCGTCGACGTTCTCTTCAAACCAGCTGAACACAGGTGTCGCGGCTTCTTTGAACGCGGCTTTCTCGACAGGTGTCGGCACGTAAAGGTCCCCGCCCCCTTCCTGGAATTCCGTGTAGGCAGCGATCGACTTACGCTTTGGCGAGGCAAATGTTGCCTGCTGCAGCTGGTAGAAGCCATCGACCACAACGCGCTTCATGTCGTCTGGCATGGACTGGAACTTTTCATTGTTCATGAACCACAGCGCGCCCATGTAGGCGTGACCGTCAAGCGTGACGAACTGCAGGCCAGCATCCGGGAACTTCATGCCCATGATGTCGGTGATGCCGTTCTTGGAGCCTTCGACAACGCCCGTCTGGAACGATGTGAACAGCTCGGGCCATGGGATCGGAGTAGGTGAGGCGCCAAGCGATTTCACCAGCTCCTGTGGAAGGTCGGCGACCACGGTGCGGATCTTGAGGCCTTCCATATCGGCGGGCATCGCAACACGGCGCTGCGTGTTCGCGAAGTTGCGCCAGCCACCAGTGTTACCGATGGTCATCAGGCGGATGGTGTCGCCGGAAGCTGCCAGCGTCATTTCCTTCATGGTTTTCATGAAGCCGGTGCTGTTTTCCAACACGCCTTCAGCCACGCGGTCGTCGGCCATCAGGTAGGGCAGGTCAAGAACCTGAACGAAGGGGAAGATGCCGGAAGCACCGCCCGAGGTCGAAATGTAGACGTCGATGTTGCCGTCAGCCACGCCCTGCAGGCATTCAGCGCCATTCGAGCAAAGCTGTGTGCCGATAAACATCTCGACTTCGATTGCGCCGTTCGAGGCTTGCTCTACGAAGTTTTTGAAAACGACAAGACCGTCATAGTCTTCGTCGTTCTCGTTTGAGTTGGCTGTTGCGCGGATTGTGAAATCCGCCGCGTTGGCCATGAACGCCGAACCGGCGATCATCGTTGCAGCGAGTGCCGCTGTTGTAAGACCCTTTAGCATGTATCTCTCCCTATTAGGTTGCTTTTGGTCATTGAACGAACCCGGTTAGTCTCGGGATCGTCATCGAAATGGCCGGGATGTAGGTGATCAGGAAGATCACCAATACCTCGACGGCGAGGAATGGCAGGATGGCCCGTGCGATGGTTTGCACCTTTTCCCCCGAAACGGAGGAGGCGACAAAGAGCACCAGACCCATAGGCGGGGTTGCCAACCCGACGGTAAGGTTCACCGACATGATGATTGCGAAGTGGACCGGGTGAACGCCCAAGTCGACGAATATCGGACCCAGGATCGGGCCGAGGATGATGATCGCGGGACCCGCATCAAGGAACATGCCGACGATGAACAGCAGGATGTTGATCAGGAACAGCAGGACCAGTGGGTTTTCCGACAGGCTTAGGACGTAATCCGCAAGGATTTGCGGAGCATACGAGAGCGAGACCACGGTTTTGAACGCCATCGCGCCCCCCACAAGGAGGAGTACCACAGCCGAGGTCATGGAAGAGCGGCTGAGCACGCCTGGCAGGTCGGCCAGCGTCATGGTTTTCAACACGAAGAAGGCGACGACGATCGCGTAGAACACGGCGACGGCTGCGGCCTCGGTTGGGGTGAAGACGCCCAGAAGGATACCTCCCAGGATCAGGATCGGTGTTTGCAGGGGCACGACCGCGCGTTTGGTGACCATGCGAAAGTCGCTGTGAATGCGGCCACGCATGTTCATCAGAAGAACGTGGGAGGCGAGAACAGCGACAAGGAAGGTGACAAGGACCACGATAGAAGATGGCTCTTCACCGCCTGCGATGCCCGTGGTGCCACGGAACAGCGCGAAGATCAGCCAGCCGATGTTCAGGCGCAGAAGGACGAAGCTGGCCCAGTATTCGCGTTTTGTGAGGGTCATGCCTTTGCGCACGATGCGCTCTGCTTTTGGCAGATCGTATTTGTTGGCCATCAGGCGCACGACAGCCATCAGACCAAGGCCGATCATGACGCCGGGGACGATGCCTGCAAGGAAGAGGGCGGCGACGCTTTCGCCCATAACATAGGCGTAGATTATCATGATGCCGGAGGGCGGGATGATCGGGCCGATGACGGATGAGGCGGCTGTAACGGCGGCGGCGAAGCGGCGGGTGTAGCCCTGCTTTTCCATCGCCGGGATCAGCATGGAGCCCAGTGCCGATGTGTCAGCTACAGCAGAGCCGGAGAGGCCTGCAAACAGCATGGACGACAGGATGTTCACGTGGGCGAGGCCGCCCCGAAAATGGCCCATCAGGGCCTGTGAGAATTCGACAAGGCGTTCGGTAATGCCGCCTTTGTTCATAAGTTCGCCTGCCAGCATGAAGAACGGGATCGCCATCAGCGGGAAGCTGTCCATGCCATTGTAAACGTTTCGGTAAAGGAGCGTGAGTTCCTTTGTGGGATCGGCGGCCCCTTCAGCAGAGGCGCTAAGGAACAACAAGATTCCCGGAGCGGCAAGCAGGCCAAAGAACACCGGAAGACCGATCATAAGGAAGATGAGGAAGATGGGGAGGAACCAGATCAGCATGTTTTTTACTCCACCAGGGCTTCAGCATCGGAGGGGGTGAGGTCTCTGACCTCGCCTCCGAGGAGGGTGATAAGCGTGCGCAAAATCATTTCGATGTTGACGATCAACATGAACGACATGCCGAGAAAGAACGACAGCATCATCCAGGATCGTGGTACGCGACACCAAGGCCCACTGCCGACGCCTTTGGCGCCAAGCGCTTCGCAAAATCCGGAGCCGTTGCCGGGTACGAACAGCGAGGATGTGGCGAATTTTCCAGAGAAGCCGGTAACCTCGCCCCAGCCAATCTGAACGGCCATCACGAGGACGAACCCTGAGATAATGAGGAGGCAAAGGCTGAGTGCTGAGCCGATCGCTTTGGGCAGCGCTTCGATCAGCATGTCGATAGCGACGAACCCACCCTGTCGGTAGGCCAAAGGGGCCATGAAGCCGGTCATCCAGAGCATCATGAAGCGCGCAGCCTCATCTGGCCATGGCAGGGCGTTGTTCAAAGCGTAGCGGAAGAAGACTTGGATAAGGATCGCAAGTACCATCAATGCGATGGCGACGAGCGATATGGCACGTCCAATTCTCAGAACGTAGTCGTTCCAAGTCTGAAAGGGCCAAAGCAGCCCATGTAAAAACGCCATGGCGTTTATCCTCCCTAGTGGCCCCTATTTTTTGTTTTTTGGGGCCTGTCGTGCGACTTACTGTCGGTTCTTACTCGGTATCTGTAAAGCGTCCATATGATCCTTTTGAGAACACAAGGGGCGCGCCTTGGGTCATTTCTGCTTGGGTCACTTCGCCGACGATGATCACGTGATCGCCGCCGTCATGGATGGCGTGGCGCGTGCATTCAAATCGGGCAAGACAGCCGTCGATCAGCGGTACGCCGTGGGCGCCGGGCACCCATGCGACGCCATCAAAAGCGGCGCCGTCGCGGGCAAAGGTCTGGCACAGGGCGGCTTGGTCGGCTGTCAGCACGTGGATGGCGTAGTGGGTTGCGGCATTGAACGCTGGGAACCGGCGAGAGGTTTTGGCCGGCGACCACAAGACAAGGGCCGGATCAAGCGAGAGCGACGAAAAGCTGTTTGCTGCGATCGCAAGGGGGCCGTCTTCTGTCTTGCAGGTGATGATTGTGACGCCGGTTGCAAAACAGCCCAAAGCATCGCGAAATGCGCGCGCCGTGTCGGGGCCGGGGGTGAAGGCGGTCATTGGGGGAATGCCTCCGTCAGCCATGTCATGGGACCTCGTGTCCGACGGCGGCTGAGTAAAGCTCGAACCATGTTTCGCGCTCCATTGGCACTTTTGTGGCGTCCGACAGTTTCTTGATGCGGTTGATATTGTTGGTGCCCATCACCGGCAGGATGCCTGATGGATGGGCCAGCAGCCACGCGGTTGCCACCGCAGCGGCATCGGTTCCGGTATCATTCGCAATGCGGCTCAAAACAGTCTGCACAACGCCGTCGCCGGACATCAGGCCTCCGCCGCCAAGCGGTGACCATGCCATCGGAGCGATCTCGTTTTCCTGCAGGAAGGCGAGGTCGCCGTTGGTGAAAGCGTCAAAGCACGACAGGCTAAGCTCGATTTGATTGACGACCAGATCGTTGTCCATTGCGGACTGCAAGAGCGAGAAATCCCACGGGCGGAAGTTCGACACACCCACCGCGCGGATTTTGCCGCTTTCGACAAGCCTATCAAGCGCTTCGCCGGTCTCGTGGTGATCCATGAAAGGGTCTTGGCGGTGGATCAGCAAAAGATCGAGGTGGTCGGTGTGCATCAGCTTCAGCGAGCATTCGACCTGCGCGTTGATGTGCTTGGCCGTGGTGTCGTAGTGCTTGACGCGCGCGTTCGGGAAGGCGCCGCAGGGTACCACGATATCGGTCTTCGAGATCAGTTCGATCTTGTCGCGCAAGGATGAGGATTTCAACGCGCCGCCGAAGAGGCTTTCGGATTTATAGAGGCCATAGATGTCGGCCTGATCGATGGTGGTGATGCCTTGCTCAAGACAGGCCTCAACCTTGGCTTCGATGTGGGCGGGCGAGGTGTCGTCGGCTTCGTCCAGCCGCCACATGCCATAGACAATGCGGGACAAGCTGAGGTCTTCGGTAAGGGTAACGCGATCCATTATTTTCTTTCTCCGACGCCGAGAGGCGTGGCGGGGGTTGAGGCGGGCACGCGGCCGTAAGCCTCTGGCAGGGAAACAGTCTTTAGTTCGGGGAGGACGCGTTTACCAAAGTGAACGCACTCGTCGATGTGGGGGTAGCCCGAGAAGATGAAGGCCCGGATGCCCATCTCCTGGTATTCTTCTATTTTCGACAAAACCTGATCGGTCGAACCAACAAGAGCCGCGCCGCAGCCCGAGCGCGCGCGGCCAACGCCGGTCCACATATTGGGTTCGACGTAGCCGAATTTGTCGGCCAGTTCGCGAGCTTTGGCCTGATGGGCGACGCCAAGCGAGATGGAATCGTGAGCGCGATCGCGGATCAGTTTGCCGTAGTCGTCGTCAAGCTTGCTGACGAGGTGTTCGGCGTATTCTTTGGCCTCGGCTTCGGTATCGCGCACGATCATATGGACGCGCAAACCGTAGTCCAATGTGCGGCCGTATTTCTCGGCGACGGCGTTCACGTCGCGCATGCGTTGAGCCAGTTGTTCTTTGGGTTCCGGCCACATCAAGTAGACGTCGCAGTGTTGTCCACACAGATTGAGTGCGGACGGGGAGTAGCCGCCGAAGTACATCAACGGGCCGCCGTTTTGTTGGTACGGCTTGGCCGGTCCGGTCGGGACGTTCTGGAAGTTATAGACTTCGCCTTCGTAGTTAATTTCGTCTTGTGTCCAGGCCTGCCGCAGGATTTCGACGACCTCGCGGGAGCGTTGATACCGAAGGCGGCTTTCGGCAACTTCACCGGGGAAATCCGAGGAAATGATGTTGATCGTCAAACGACCCTTCATCATGTGATCGAGCGTCGCGATGGTGCGCGCAAGCATGATGGGTTGCATCTCTCCGCAGCGGACGGCGGCGAGCATATTGATCTTTTCCGTAAGCGGTGCGCAGCCCGCCACGAAGCTGAGGGTGTCTTGCCCGACCTGATAGGACGACGGCGCAAGGATATTGCGGAACCCTTGCTTTTCGGCCTCAAGAACGATGTCGCGGCAGTGTTCCCAAGACGAGCGAAGCGACCCATCTGGGACGCCAAGGTAGGCGTAATCATCTGAACATAAAGCGGAAAACCAGCTGACTTCGGCGGCGTCAAGATCTGCAGAGGTCACGGGAACGATGGTCATGCGAATCTTCTCCGAAGCATTATTTTAACCTTGCGTAGCATTCGCATTGATATACATCAATAGTGTATCAATTCTTAGATTGGCCGTTCTGGTGCCCGAGTCTTCTGCGCTGCCGAAGTATCTTCAGACTGCCGAGTTGCTGATCCGTGAGATTGCAGCCGGTCGTCTGGCTGATGGTGCGCGCCTGCCACCCGAGCGCGATATGGCGGGCGAGATGGATGTGTCGGTTGGCACGCTGCGTAAGGCGCTTAATGACCTTGCAGACAAGGGGCTTTTGGACCGCATTCAAGGGTCAGGCAATTACGTACGCCACCGGGCGGACGCCGCTGGCATTTACGCGTTCTTTCGCCTGGAGTTGGTCGAGGGGGGCGGGTTGCCGACGGCTGACCTCCTGGGCGTTGATCGCTTGGAAAAGCCATCTGATTTGCCGGCATTCGGAGCTTCAAGCGAAGGTCACCGGATACGGCGCTTGCGGCGATTGTCGGGGCGTCCGGCGGCATTGGAAGAGATTTGGCTTGATGTGGCCTGGGCGGAAACGATGCGGCGCGAAGACCTACTGGACAGTCTTTACTATTATTACCGGACGCGGTTGGGCCTGTGGATTGCGCGGGCCGAGGACCGGATCGGAGTTGATGGCGTGCCGGATTGGGCTGTTGAAAACTTTGATCCTGCCCCGGGCACTCCGGCTGGATTTATCGAGAGATGGGGTCGCACGAACGAAGGCGCCATCGCTGAATTTTCGCGCACGTGGTTTGATCCCACGGTGGCGCGGTACATCGCGCGGATGAGGTAGCGAGACGCATGGAACGTATCATTAATTATGGTGTGATTGGCTGTGGCATGATGGGGCAGGAACACCTGCGCAATATTGCCTTGTTGCCGGGCGCGCGGGTCGCTGCGATTTTCGAGCCCGACCGCTATATGGCGGACGCCGCGAAGGCGATTGCGCCGAATGCCAAATTGGTCGGCTCGATTGCAGATTTGTTGGCGATGCCGGAAATCGACTGTCTTTTGGTGGTCTCGCCGAACCACATGCACGTGCCGCAATTTGAAGAAATTGCAGCGACGCGGCCTTTGCCGTTGTTGATCGAAAAGCCGCTTTACACTGACCCCTCGCAGGCTGCTCGGATCACGGCTTTAGAGAGTAGCTACGCGGCCGCCGTCTGGGTGGCGATGGAATATCGCTATATGCCACCCATCCAGACGCTGATTGCAGAAGTCGAAGCGGCGACGGGTGGCCCAACGATGTTAACCATTCGCGAGCACCGCTTTCCGTTCCTGCCGAAGGTTGGCGACTGGAACCGTTTCAATCGCTACACGGGCGGAACATTGGTTGAAAAGTGCTGTCACTTCTTTGATTTGATGCGATTAATTCTCAAATCCGAACCGGTCAGGATTGTCGCAAGCGCAGGGCAGGACGTTAATCATAAAGATGAGGTTTACGCTGGTGAGACGCCCGATATCTGGGATGGCGCCTATGTGATCGTTGAATTTGCGTCAGGCGCACGCGCGATGTTGGAGCTTTGTATGTACGCCGAAGGGTCGCGCTATCAGGAAGAGATTTCCGTTGTCGGGCCAGCGGGCAAGATCGAAGCTTTTGTTCCGGGACCGGGACGGTTTTGGCCGACGCACCTGGGCACGCCTCCTGTGCCGCAGGTAATTGTGTCTCCGCGCAGTCCGAAAGGGCCGCTAGTTGTTGAAATCCCTGTCGATCCCACAATCCTGGAAGCAGGTGATCACAACGGTTCTACGTTCTATCAGCACGCGCGTTTTCTTGATCTTGTGCGTGAAGGTGGCGCGCCAGACGTTTCGCTTCGCGATGGGGCGCAAGCCGTTGCGATGGGCCACGCGGCGCAAGATGCGGCCCGTGGGGGTGGTGCGATTATGTTGCAGGACCCAAATGTCGTGAGCGACACGGCAGTGTCGCAAGAAGGCGCGATGGGCTGAAGGCAGATTTGCACACTTCACTGCAAGAGCCTTGGAGTGGAGCCATGACGTTCAGAGATTTAAGCGCGGTTTTGCAGCCCATCGCCGAGGCGAATGGGTTGCCGAATGTGTTCTATACCTCGGATGCGATTTATGCCGAAGAGCGTGAGGCGCTTTGGTTTTCGTCCTGGGCGGGCATCTGCGTCGCTGCCGATGTGCCCGAGCCGGGGGACGCATGCCCGATAGATTTCCTTGGTGTGCCGTTGTTTTTGTTGCATGGGAAAGACGGTAAGATCCGGGTTTTCCAGAATATTTGCCGTCACCGCGGAATGATCCTTGTGACAGAGCCACGCCAGATCGCAGGCGCGATCCGATGTCCGTACCATTCGTGGTGCTACAATCATCAAGGTGGCCTTGTCGCGACGCCGCATGTCGGTGGGCCTGGACAGAATACGCATCCCGACATCAAGCGCGATGAACTTGGGCTTATTGAAGTGCGCGCACATATCTGGCTTGGCGTGGTCTATGTTAACCTTTCGGGGGATGCGCCTGCGTTTACCGACCTTCACGCTGATCTGATTGAGCGATGGGCTGAGTTTGATGTGCCGCTTTATCACGGCGGGGCGGACAGCACGTTTACACTTGAATGTCGGACAAACTGGAAGCTTGCGATTGAGAATTATTGCGAGAGCTATCATCTGCCGTGGGTACATCCGGGATTGAACAGCTATTCGCGGCTTGAAGATCATTACAACATTGAAGCTCCTGGAAAATTCTCGGGGCAGGGGACGGAAGTTTACCGGCAGATCGAAGGCGAAGCGGGCGCGAAATTTCCTGATTTCCCAAATCTGTCGGACAAATGGGACACCGGCGGCGAGTACATTACGGTGACCCCGAATGTGATGCTTGGTGTGCAGCGCGATCATGTGTTTGCGATTATCCTGGAGCCAAAGGGGCCCAGGTTAACGCGTGAACATATCCACTTGTTCTACGCGTCACCCGACACGTCCGAAGAGTTGCGACTTCAGAACGCTGACCAATGGCAGGTGGTTTTTGTCGAGGACATTGGTGTTGTGGAAGGGATGCAGGCGGCACGCGGAGCGCCGGGGTTTGATGGCGGGCGGTTTTCGCCCGCGATGGACGGGCCGACCCATATTTTCCATCGATGGGTGGCGGACAAAATGATGCACACCCCGCCCGACGCGGAAAAAGGGCTTATGTGAGCGCGACAGAATCTTCGATGGACGTTCTCGAAGTGCGTCTTCTTGCGGCCCATGATACGGGGGATGTGGCGACACTTGTGATGTTGTATTTAGAGGCCGCAGATCGTGCAGCGGCTGGGTATCACATTGAAAAGGAATGCTTTTTCCTTACACATGCTTGGATTTTTGCACTGGAGATTGGGGATCCATTGGCCGACATATTGAGGGCGCGGTTGGCGCGAAATGGCCGGGTTTAAAGGGACGGGAGAGCGGCTGACATGAAATCTCAAGCCAGGGTTGTTGTGATTGGTGGCGGCGTTGTCGGATGTTCAGTGTTGTACCATCTCACCAAGCTGGGTTGGTCGGATGTGATGTTGATTGAGCGGTCGGAATTGACCAGCGGATCAACCTGGCATGCCGCAGGCGGGTTTCACACGCTTAACGGTGACACCAACATGGCCGCGCTTCAGGGCTATACGATCCGTCTTTATCGCGAGTTGGAGGAACTGACGGGGCTGTCATGCGGCCTGCATCATGTGGGCGGCATAACGCTTGCTGATACCCCGGAACGACTTGATATGCTGAAGGCCGAGCGGGCGAAGCACCGGTATATGGGGCTTGAAACAGAGATTCTTTCGCCAAGCGAAATCAAGGAGATGGCAGAGCTTGTAAATGTGGAAGGCGTTCTTGGCGGGCTATATGATCCGCTGGATGGTCATCTCGATCCATCCGGAACGACGCATGCATTTGCGCGTGCAGCGCGGATGGCTGGCGCCGAAATTGTGACCCATACCCGCGTGTTAAAAACCAATGCGCGTGCCGACGGCGGATGGGACGTGGTGACGGAGAAGGGGACTGTCGTTGCCGAGCATGTTGTGAATGCTGCGGGGCTTTGGGCACGCGAGGTCGGCGCGATGGCGGGCGTGTATTTGCCATTGATGCCAATGGCGCATCAATATTTGGTAACGGAAGATATTCCGGAAATCTATGAGCGCGCTTCGGAGTTTCCACATGTTATGGATCCGGGCGGAGAGAGTTATCTGCGTCAAGAAGGGCGTGGGTTATGCATCGGTTTTTATGAACAAAAATGCGAGCCTTGGGCCGTCGATGGCACGCCGTGGGCGTTCGGACATGAGTTGCTGAATGACGCGTTCGAGAAAATTGAGGACAGTGTTAACTTTGCTTATCGACGGTTTCCGGTCCTAGAACGCGCCGGTGTAAAGAGCGTCATTCATGGACCGTTCACTTTCGCGCCCGACGGCAATCCCTTGGTTGGGCCGGTTCCTGGCCTGCGAAACTATTGGACGGCTTGCGCTGTGATGGCGGGGTTTAGTCAAGGCGGCGGGGTCGGGCTTAGTCTTGCTCAATGGATGATTGAAGGCGAAACTGAGCGCGATCCTCGTGCGATGGATGTGGCGCGCTTTGGGCATTGGACGACGCCCGCCTATACTTTGCCGAAAGTCGTTGAGAACTATCAACGCCGCTTTTCCGTAAGTTATCCGAACGAAGAACTTCCGGCTTCGAGACCATTCCGGCGCACACCGATGTACGATGTTTGGGATCGGATGAATGCCGTTTTTGGTGAGACTTACGGGCTTGAAGTTCCAAATTATTTCGCAAGCGAAGGCGAGCCAAGGTACGAAACCCCAAGTTTTCGTCGCTCGAACGCCTGGGAGGCGGTACGGGCGGAAGTGCATGCAGTGCGGAAGATGGTTGGGATCAATGAAGTTCACAACTTTAGCAAGTTTTCGGTATCGGGACCCAATGCAAGAAATTGGCTCGACCAGATCATGGCCGGGCGCATCCCCAAACCTGGACGACTTTCGCTATCGCCGATGTTGTCACCAAAGGGGCGTCTTTTCGGGGATTTTACGATCTCTTGTCATAACGACAACGCGTTTCAGCTCACGGCAAGCTATGGCAGTCAGGATTTTCACCATCGCTGGTTCGAGAAGCATACTCAAAAAGGTGTTTCGGTTCAGAACGTTTCTGATCAAGTGACTGGTTTTCAGATTTCAGGGCCAAATGCGCGTGCGCTGTTGCAAAAGGTCACATCGCAGGACGTGTCGTCGGAAGCCTTTCGATTTTTGGATGTGAAGTCTTTGATTGTTGGACTTTCGAAGTGTCGCGTTCAGCGGGTGAGCTATACCGGCGATCTTGGGTACGAGATCTATTGCGATTTGATGAGCCAGAGGCAACTTTTCGATAGTTTGTGGGAGGCGGGTCAATCCTTGGGCCTTCGACCTTTTGGCATGCGAGCCATGATGTCTTTGAGGTTAGATCGGTTTTTCGGATCTTGGCAGCGCGAGTACTCTCCGGACTATACGGCGGCCGAGACGGGATTGGATCGTTTCATTCATTTTCAAAAAGATGCCGACTTTATTGGAAGGAAAGCGGCGGAAGCTGAACGGGTCTCAAAACCGGCGCGAGAGCTTTGTGCGTTTGAGGTGGATGCTTGCGATAGCGATGTTGTCGGCTATGAGCCTATTTGGCACGAAGCGACTGTGGTTGGGTTTTGTACCTCTGGTGGCTATTCGCATTGGTTGGATAAATCGATTGCGCTTGGATTTCTTCCTCGGGATCGGCTTTTCGAAGTTACTGATTTTGAGATCGAGATTCTTGGAGAGCGGCGGCGGGCCCGGCGGCTGAATGATCCATTATTCGATCCTGAAGGCCTGCGTTTACGTCAGTGAGCCAGGCTCAAACCGGCAATAACCCGCTCCGAATTTTCGACTGATTCGAAACTCGTTGTGATCAAAAGCGCAGGTGGACAACAGCGTCAACATCGCGTCGGGGACCTCAAGCAACCCGACGTCGCGGGGCGCTGCAATCTACGCAACCGATACGATCAACGTCGCCTCGCAGCACACTTTCCGGTCCTGCGGACAGGAGCGCGCGTTCCTAACACCTCAAGGCAAGTATGTGCGCCTCGTGCTGCCGCCATCCTGAACCGGTTCGACAGGTGTCAAATATCAACCACTTTACTGGGTGGCTTGGTTGGCGCTGAATAGCTTTTACTTGTGGGCAACTTTCGAAAACCAGGGTCGCCACCGACCCTCGTTTTTCATGCAAGCAAGACCCCGCGATCTGCCAACGGTTGGCCAGCATTCCTAGGCCGGGGATCGTGACACAGATTAAACCATCACATAGAGCGAGGACTCATTTAGGGTCGCCGCCGATACCAAGTTGCAAAAAAGCCGCTTCAGGCGCGGGTCTAGCAAGAAGTTTTCCACGCAAAATTGAATGCGCGTACTTATGTGGGAAGGTAAAAATAAGTATCTATTTTTATATCATAAAAACAATTACTTATTTGCAGATATTGGCGGAGAGACAGGGATTCGAACCCTGGGAAGGCTTTCACCCTCAACGGTTTTCGAGACCGCCCCGTTCGACCACTCCGGCACCTCTCCGCGAAGAGTCTGGGCCGCGATTTAGTGGAACGATCGCGTGCCCGCAACCCAATTCGTGCAAATGCAGTGCAAGCCCTTGGATTGATGCGACCCACGGCCTATTTTGTTATTGAACAATAGCGAGCTCCCATGTCCCGATTTGCGCCCCTCACGGTCCTTGCCGCAACCGTCGCTTTGACCGTCACACCTGCGTCATCCGCCACGCAGGCCGAACTTGATACGCTTTTCGAGGCCATTGGTACGCCTGAGTTGATCGCCACTATGCGCACCGAGGGCCTTGAGCAGTCTGATGAGCTTCGCCAATCTATGTTCCCCGAACGCGCCAACGGTTGGCGGCCCATTGCCTCGTCGATTTATGATACGGAACGGATGGAGGACGGTTTTCGTACCGCGTTTGACCAAGAATTGTCCGAAAGCGATGTGACACCGCTTTTAGCGTTTTTCGCCTCGGACTTGGGGCGCGAGATTATTGCGCTGGAGTTGTCTGCACGCGAGGCGCTGCTCGACGATGACGTCGAAGAGGCCGCCAAGGAGGCCTACGCAGATCTGGCCAAGCGCAACCCAGAACGACAAAAGGCTCTGGAAGGCTTTGTGGACGCGAACGATTTGATCGAAATGAATGTGGCGGGCGCGCTGAACGCGTCGCTCGCATTTTACCGTGGACTGGCCGATGGCGGCAGTTTCGATCTGACCGAAGACGTGATCCTGCGCGATGTCTGGGAGCAGGAGCCGGAAATTCGAACGGATACTGTGGACTGGATGATGCCCTACCTTGCAATGGCCTACGAGCCGCTGTCCGCAGACGAGTTGGCGGCGTATGAGGCGCTGTCGCTCACGAAGGCTGGGCGCGATCTAAACCGCGCACTTTTTGCGGGGTTTGATGTGGTGTTCAACCGCCTCTCGTATTCGCTTGGAAGTGCGGCATCGCGGTTCGTGCAGGGCGACGATATCTGAGCGGTTTGACGTGATTTCGCGGGCCGGATCCCCTTGACTTACAGGGCGCTGCGACGCATAAGCCGCACTCTGGCGGGCTAATGTCCGCCATTTACTATTTTAATGTCGCCAAATGGCGCGCAGTTCGAGGCGGTATCGTACCGCAACATCCGGAAAAGCTCCGGGGGCCGAAGGACGCGGAAAATGAAGGAAGATCAGATGTTTGCGGTCATGAAGACCGGTGGTAAGCAATATCGGGTTCAGGCGGGCGATGTGCTCCGCGTGGAAAAACTCGCAGCGGACGCCGGCGAAAAAATTCAATTCAACGAGATTCTGATGGTAGGGTCTACTGTGGGCACACCGCTTGTTGACGGTGCCGGCGTTCAGGCCGAAGTCATAGACCAGATCAAGGGTGAGAAAATCATCCACTTCGTAAAGCGTCGGCGTAAGCACGGCTCGAAGCGCACGAAGGGCCACCGCCAGCAACTGACACTATTGCGCGTGACGGACATCCTTGAAAAGGGTGCCGAAAAGTCCGGCATAAAAGCCGCTTTGAATTCCGGGTCTGTTTCGGTTGCTGCTGTCGAGGCTGCAAAGCCTGCCAAGAAGGCTGCACCAAAGAAAGATGCCGCGCCAGAAACCAAAGCTGCCGCGCCGAAGGCGAAAGCTGCTGACGCTGGTACAGATGACTTGAAAAAGTTGTCGGGTGTAGGCCCGGCGCTTGAGAAGAAGCTGAACGCTGCTGGCGTGACGTCATTCGCGCAGATTGCTGCGTGGGGCGCTGCTGACATTACCGAGTTCGACGAGAAGCTGTCGTTCAAAGGTCGTATTGAACGCGAAGGCTGGGTCGATCAGGCCAAAGCCCTCGCCGCCGAATAAGGAGTAACAACCAATGGCACACAAAAAAGCAGGTGGTTCCAGCCGTAACGGCCGCGACTCAGCCGGTCGTCGCCTTGGCGTAAAAAAGTTCGGTGGCGAAGCCGTCATTCCGGGCAACATCATCGTGCGTCAGCGCGGCACCAAGTGGTGGCCGGGAGAGGGTGTTGGCCTTGGTCGTGATCACACGATCTTTGCAACGTCCCAAGGCCACGTGACCTTCCACAAGGGTCTCAAGGGCCGAACATTTATTTCGGTGCTTCCGCAGGCGGAGGCCGCTGAATAAGCCGATCCTAGTGGCGATGTATTAAAGGGGGTTCGGCAATCGCCGGTCCCCCTTATTCATTTAAAGGCTGGCTTGGAGGCAAGGGCCTGCTAACCCATTTTAGAAGAAGTACCGTTGTTGAGGGGCGGCTGGTGCGATCAACGAGGCGAGGGAGAAGCCGCGTGAAAATTGAAGCAATAATCAACCAGCCGGTTGTTGAAACGGACCGCATGACGTTGCGGGCCATTCGTCGGTCGGATGCCGGGAACCTTGAATTATTCGGATCTGACGAACGGGTCGCGCGCATGACGCGCACAATCCCGCATCCTTTGCCGCCCGGTGCGGTTGATACGCTGATTTCGCGCTCGCTTGACGAAAGCCGCGCGGAAGACATGTGGGTCATGGATGGTTCGGCCACTGGCTTGGGCGAATTTTTGGGTCTAGTCGCTTTGGAGCGTATGGATCGCAATCAGTCGGAAGTTGGCTTCTGGGTTGTCCCAGCGTTTTGGAACGCGGGCTTTGCGTCCGAAGCAGTGCGCGGCCTTATCGACACCAATCCTCATGCGGACAAAACGATGTTCGCAAGCGTCTTTCAGGACAACCCCGCGTCGGCGCGTGTGCTGACGAACGCAGGCTTCCAGTACCTTGGCGACGCCGAGACCTTTTCGGTTGCGCGCGGATCGACGGTCCCGACGTGGACCTACCTAAAGCGTCTGGACGACTAACCCATGTCACGTCAGGCGCCTCCCGTTCTGAGGACGCCGCGCCTGACGCTTCGCCCTCTTGAGATGACCGATGCCGATGCCCTTGTGCGGGGCGTTGGCAACTACGAAGTCAGCCGTTGGCTATCGGTCGTACCTTACCCCTATACGCATGGAGATGCTGCCTGGTTTTTGGAAAGAACCATTGAAAACAGGGCATTGGTTTGGGCGATTTGTGATGAGGATGGCCTTCAGGGCTGTATCGGTATTGAAGACGGGTTGGGTTATTGGCTGGCGCGGCCTGCTTGGCGCAAAGGCTATGGGTTTGAGGCGGCGCGCGTGGTGATTGCACAATGGTTTACAGACACCGGCCGTCGGTCCGTAACGTCGGCCTATTTTCAAGGCAATGAACGCTCGGGAGCAGTTCTGCGCGCGCTTGGATTTCGCCCCACTGGCGAAGCGCAACGCAAAGCCCGCGCATTAAGCCAGGACGTGATGGCGACCGAGATGGCTATGAGCCGCAAGCAGTGGGAGGCACGGCTTGGTTTCACAGTGTTTACGCCGCGCCTTACGCTTCGCCCGATAATCTCTGCGGATGCGCCGGCTTTGGTGTCTCTGGCCGTCCCTGAAGTGACGCGCGGTACGGCGTCGCTTGTCACGGGATGGGCAGAAGCGGACGCGCGCGAATGGATTGAAGGACGTCGTTGGGGCGGCTTGCCCGGCTTTATGCTTGGGATAGAGCGCGAGGGCGCGTTGATCGGAGCCATTGGCTGCGGTGGTACCCCGTTGTCCGTGATGTATTTCCTCGGGCCCGATCATTGGGGGCAGGGCCTTGCAACGGAAGCGCTGTCGGCGTTCCTGCCCGAGATTTTCGACCGTTTTCCGGTTACAAACGCGATCGCCGACCACTTCGAAGACAGCCCCGCTTCGGGCCGTTTGTTGGAAAAACACGGTTTTCGTGTCACAGGCGATGACATGGGCACATCAAAGGGAAGGCTTGAGCCTTCGCGCGTCATCACATACGCCGTGACGCGAGACACATTTAGGGTAGCAACATGAAATTCCTCGATCTTGCACGCGTTACGATCCGCTCTGGCGGCGGTGGCTCGGGGTGCGTGAGCTTTCGACGCGAGAAATATATCGAATACGGCGGGCCCGACGGCGGCGACGGCGGACGGGGCGGCGATGTATGGGCCGAGGCGGTCGATGGGCTGAACACGCTGATCGATTTCCGCTATCAGCAGCATTTCTTCGCCAAGAACGGCCAGCCCGGCATGGGCCAGCAGCGGACCGGTAAAGATGGTGATGACATCATACTGCGCGTCCCTGTTGGGACGGAAGTTCTCGACGAAGATGAAGAAACCGTCATTGCTGACCTAACGCACGTTGGCGACCGGGTGTTGTTGGCAAAAGGTGGCAACGGCGGGTTCGGTAACCTGCACTTCAAATCCTCGACCAACCAGGCGCCACGGCGCTCAAACCCGGGTCAGCCGCAAATCGAGCGCGAGCTTTGGCTGCGGTTGAAGCTGATCGCGGATGCCGGGCTTTTGGGTCTGCCGAATGCCGGTAAGTCGACATTTCTGGCGGCCACGTCAAATGCGCGTCCTAAAATTGCAGATTACCCTTTCACCACGCTACACCCGAACCTTGGAGTGGTCGGCGTGGATGAGGTTGAATTCGTGATGGCCGATATTCCTGGTCTGATCGAAGGTGCACATGAAGGGCGGGGCATTGGCGATAGGTTCCTTAGCCATGTCGAGAGATGCTCGGTCCTGCTGCATCTTATTGACGGCACGTCCGAGACGGTTGCCGAAGATTATCGTACCATAATCCACGAGTTGGAGGCCTACGGCGGCGAGCTTGCCGAGAAGCCGCGCATCACTGCGTTGAACAAGATCGACGCGCTTGATGATGAGGAACGCGAAGAACGCCAGACAGCTTTGGAAGAGGTTGCGGGGCCAGTGATGATGATGAGTGGCGTCAGCCGCGAGGGGCTGATTGATGTCCTGCGCGCGGTGCGCGGCCAGATTGATGCAGATAAACTGCGCCGCAAGGAGGAAGTCGAGGAGCCCAGACCATGGCGTCCCTGACGACTGCGCGTCGCATCGTTGTTAAGATCGGCTCGGCCCTGTTGGTCGAGGACGGAAAACTGCGAGCCAAGTGGTTGAAAACGCTTGCTGAAGACGTGGCAGATATGCGTGGACGCGGGGTTGATGTTGTGTTGGTCTCATCCGGCTCGATTGCTTTGGGACGCGCAGCCCTGGCGCTTGAAGCAGGCGTTTTGCCATTGGAGCAAAGCCAGGCGGCCGCAGCGGTTGGTCAAATCCGTCTTGCGCGGGCCTATGAGGAAGCGCTTGAGCCACATACCATCACAACGGCACAGGTGCTTGTAACGCTGGAAGACAGCGCGAACCGGCGGCGGTATCTTAACAGTCGCGCCACGCTTGAGCAGCTTTTGTCGCTGGGGGTGGTACCGATTGTGAACGAGAACGACACGGTCGCAACGGATGAAATCCGCTATGGTGACAACGATCGACTGGCCGCGCAGATTGCCGTGACAATTGGGGCAGATGTGCTGGTGCTTTTGTCGGATGTCGACGGGTTTTACTCGGCGAACCCAAAAGAGGAAGCAAGTGCTAAACGTTACGATGTGATTGATGTGATAACGCCCGAGATCGAGGCCATGGCCGGGGACGCCGGGACAGGGCTTTCGAAGGGCGGGATGAAGACCAAGATTATGGCGGCGAGAACCGCAACGGCCGGAGGTGCGGCCATGGCGATCGCTTTAGGTGCGCCAGATAACCCTTTGAAGCGCATTGAAAACGGCGAACCTTGCACATGGTTTACGCCAGAGACCGATCCGCAAGTGGCCCGTAAGCGCTGGATCGCGGCGATGAAGTCGAAGGGCGAGTTGATCCTGGATGCCGGGGCGGTTGGAGCCTTGCAGCGGGGCAAGTCTTTACTTCCCGCAGGGGTGACATCCGTGCGCGGCACATTCGGCCGGGGAGACCCGGTTGATATCGTCGGGCCGGACGGCGCGCAGCTTGGGCATGGATTAACGCGCTATACGGCGGACGAGGCGCGCGCCATCAAGGGGCAGCGGTCCGATAAGATTGAAGCGATCCTTGGATATCCGGGGCGTGCGGCGCTTGTGCACCGCGACGATATGGCGATTTAGCCGCGAGGCGTTTAAACTTGAGCTGATCTTAAAGGGCTAGGGACATGAAAGACGTGTCAGACATTCAAACCATCATGGCGGACATTGGCCAAAAGGCGAAAGCCGCAGCGGCGGAATTGGCCTTTGCGTCAAGCACTGACAAAACGCAGGCTTTGAACGCCGCCGCCGCCGCCGTTTGGGCGCGACGCGGCGAGATTATCTCTGCCAATGTCAAAGACATGGCGTTCGGGCGCGAAAAGGGCCTGAGCGATGCGATGCTGGACCGTCTGATGCTGGACGAGGCGCGTATTCAGGACATGTGCGACGGACTTCGTGCGGTCGCCGCACAGGATGATCCGGTTGGCAAGACAGTCGAGGAATGGGACCGGCCTAGCGGTCTGCATATCAAGCGCGTTCGCACGCCTTTGGGTGTGATCGGCGTGATCTATGAGAGCCGCCCGAATGTAACTGCGGATGCAGGGGCCTTGTGTCTGAAGGCCGGGAATGCGGTCATTTTGCGTGGCGGTTCCGAGAGTTTTCACTCGACCGGTGTAATCCATGGCTGTCTTGTTGACGGGCTGAAGGCCGCGCGCTTGCCGATCCATGCAATTCAGCGCGTGCCGACGCGTGATCGTGCAGCGGTCAGCGAGATGCTGATCATGACGGACACGATCGACGTCATCGTGCCCCGCGGCGGCAAAGGCCTTGTTGGTTTGGTGCAGCGCGAGGCCCGCGTGCCGGTATTTGCCCACCTTGAGGGCATTGTTCACATCTACATCGATGCAAGTGCCGACCCGGAGAAGGCGTTGAAGGTTGTATTAAACGCAAAAACCCGGCGCACAGGGATTTGTGGCGCGGCCGAGTGCTTGTTGATCCACCGCGATGTGGTCGACACTATCGGGCGGGGCGTGGTCCGCGCCTTGATCGACGCGGGCGTCGAGGTGCGCGGCGACAGCGAAGTGGCGTTGATCGACGGCGTTGTCCCGGCGACTGAGGATGATTGGGGCCGTGAGTTTCTGGACATGATCATCGCGGCCAAAGTAGTTGAAGACGTTGACGCGGCGATTACTCATATCCGGACCTATGGCTCGAACCACACCGATTGCATTGTGACGGAAGACGACGCCGCAGCGGACCGGTTTTTCCAAAGGCTGGATAGTGCGATCCTGATGCGCAATGCCTCGACGCAATTCGCCGATGGCGGAGAGTTCGGCATGGGGGCGGAGATAGGCATCGCGACGGGTAAGATGCACGCGCGTGGTCCCGTGGGGGCCGAGCAATTGACCAGCTTCAAGTACCTTGTGACCGGCGACGGAACGATCAGAACGTAACTGTCGCCTTCCTGTTGTTAAAAAAGTCGCGACCGAACGTCGAGCGGATTTAGCTGCACTTAGCAAATGGGCGAAATGCCCATCAGAGGTGGCGACGCTATCAGCGATTGCAGGGTTTGTTGTGGAACTGCACAAGGTCAGGGTTGGCGTTGATCCTCTCGTCACGCGCTTCCAGTTTCCTTCGAACCGGGAGAGGGTCATGTGGCCGCCCCAAGGCAAGGTGTTTTCAAGGCATTGCACCACGAGAAATACAAGCTTGCTGTCCGCGCCCTGCAAAGCCCCTTCGACCCGCCAGTCCACTTTGGTGCGGGTGTTTGTGAATCTGTTTTGAGCTTCGTTCTGACTGATTTCCAGCTGTGCCGTGCCGAACGCCACACGGAGGAACCATATTCGGGCGTTCGCGTTCTCGACGGATTGTGCGATGAGGGCAATCTAGGGGCTGATGCCTTGCCCGGACATTGTCAAAAGCTCGATCCCGTTGCCAATTGCGCCCAGGGGGCTGATAAGATCGTGGCAGATACGCCAGCTTATAAGGGCATTTCAAACAGGGGGCGGTCATCGTGTTCCTCGGTTGGTAATTGAAAGGAAATCAAGATGTCAGATATGACGGCCCTGCTTGAGCCAGGCATGCTTGTGACGCACCCTGATATGCCTGACTGGGGTGTTGGACAGGTACAGTCAAACATCGGCGGGCGCGTTACAGTGAACTTTCCTGATGAGGGCAAAGTGGTGATTGATGGCACGAGAATCGGACTTGTCCCTCTGTTCGAAAGCGATCCCTGAAACGAACTACACCCTAAGATTGTATCTTGCTTTTTGCAGGATCGCAAAAGTGGCGGGCGTTGCATTGCGCGGCGCAGGGCCTTAGAAGGCCGCAACCTGTCTGACGAAGGCCCAGGATGGACCGCGGAGACGCTCATTTCACCACCCGACTTGCCCTGACCGAGCGCGACTTGCGCGCGGCAGAACGGCTGCGCTATGCAGTTTTTGTCGAAGAGCTTGGCGGCGATGGCGCTTTGGTCGATCACCAGGACCGGTTTGAGCGGGATCGTTTCGACCCGCATTTCCGTCATCTGATTCTTGTCGATAAGCGCCGCGATCGCGAGGCATTGGATCATGTTGTGGGAGTCTACCGTCTTTTGGACGATACGGGGGCTGCTGCTAT
>Ga0075467_10000609_pt1 | contig 28956 bp, 26 predicted proteins | sample DEB08_DNA_9_FD_75067 | JGI IMG/M metagenome (GOLD analysis project Ga0075467, IMG submission 75067) | Aqueous microbial communities from the Delaware River and Bay under freshwater to marine salinity gradient to study organic matter... | ecosystem: Environmental > Aquatic > Marine > Coastal ... | reverse complement strand
CCTCGTTCGGCGAGTACTTGCAGGTGACCATTAATTCCTTCGGTTGAGCGACTATGCAGCGCCTGCAACATCGCGGTCATCTCAGCGGTCAGCACAGCCCCTGAATCAATAACGACAATTTTTCCTCCGGGATCAAGTTTGGTTTCGTGGTGTTTGAGTTGTTCGATGGTAGACATATGTCGACAATGATATCATGTAGATAATTATCACTAGTATTGACCGACATGAAAGGCAAACTCATAGTTATCGACGGCGGAGATGGTGCAGGGAAGGCAACACAAGTGTCATTGCTAGTTAAACGCCTGCAAGCAGATGGTCACAAAGTGGAGACATTAGATTTTCCTCAGTATACCCAAAACCATTTTGGTAAGTTGCTGCGAGAATGTCTGGACGGAAAGAGAGGTGATTTTATGAAGGTTGATGCCAGGATTGCTTCCACATTGTATGCGGCAGACCGTTTTGAGGCCAAACCTCGATTGGAGCAATGGCTGGAGGAAGGAAAGACAGTGATTCTGGATCGTTACGTAAGTGCAAATATGATGCATCAAGGCGCAAAGATTGATGATCCAGAAAAGCTGGAGGCGTTTCTGGGGTGGTTGGATCATATGGAACATGAGATTTTTGGTATCCCAAGACCAGATCAAATTATTTATCTGGAAGTGCCAAATGAGGTAAGGGTCGCTCTAAAGCAAAGGGCAATTGAAGAAGGAAAGCATGGTTCCGGTGTAAAAACAGATGTGGCAGAACGTAACCATGAGCACCAAGAAGCAACAGAGATGCGCGCTCGTACCATCGTGGCAAGTAAAAATAACTGGAACTTAGTTTCTTGTTGTGATGATCTTGAAATTCGAAGAAGAGAAGAAATTCATGAGGACGTCTATAAAATAATTCAAGGTATTTTATAGATATGCAACTACAAATCAAAAAACTACACCCTGACGCTAAAATACCCAGTTTTGCCCATACGACTGATGCCGGAATGGATTTATGTTGCTGCGAGGGGTTCGTGATAGAACCAGGAGGTCATATGATTGTAAAGACGGGGGTGGCAATTGTGTTTCCCGACGGGTATGCAGCCCTCACGTGGGATAAAGGTGGCGTTTCAAATAAGCGTCACCTAAAGGTAACTGGTGGAGTGTTTGATGCTGATTACAGAGGGGAGTACTTAATCGGTTTATACAATTTTGGCACTGAAGCCCAGTCATTTGCAGCTGGTGACAAAATTGCCCAACTGTTGATTCAAAAAGTCGAACACCCAGAGATTGTCGAGGTAGACGAGCTTGATGATACAGCGCGAGGAGAAGGGCGATTTGGGAGTACCGGGAAATAGTTTGTCTGTTGCATGGGACTGTTGTTTGTGGTTTAGTGTTGGCGGACTAGAAACAATACATTCTCGAAAGGAGAATACAATGCCAAATCTAGAAATTTTCGACAGCATGATGCCAGCTTGGGAAAATGCACAAAAACCAATGGACGATGAGCAGCGCTGGAAAAATACTTTTCCTGATTCCAATCAGACACTACTCATGCATGTATACTCTGTGATGTTGACCATGCGGGATCTCCAGCTTTTTTTCCGCCAGTTTAATCCTGGTTGGGACGAGCAGTTGTTGATGGATTCGGCTATGTTGCACGACCACGGTGAGCCACTATCTGGTGGAGACGAAGACATCGAGAGTCGCACTGAAGGAAAGGAAGTGCGTGAGTGGGTAGGGTTTGCTGCTTTGGTCAACGACAAACCGGAGTGGGTGCAACAACCATATCTGCGAGCCTTTGCCTTGCAATACGCCATCAAAGACTGCGATGACGATCTCCCCGAACAGGCTCTCGCATTTGTGAGGGAGCATCGCCAACACAACATGGCGGCTGCGTGGTTCTTTGATTTTGTGGAGTGCATGGACTACTTTCGATCAGCTAGAGTTGGTTTCCGCGAAAACCTTCGGCACATCAAGGGTGAAGAAAAGAACCACGAAGGTATGTTTGAACACGTGTTTGGCAATACCTGCGGCAGAGTTGAGAGGGCGTGTGAACATTTGCCGCTTTTGCGGGAGTTCTGGACATCGCAACTGCAATCTGACTTTGCAGAAGTGGCGCTTGAAGACGCTAAAGGTTCAGTACCGCCGGCGTTTATTCGTCGAGAAGCGTAAAAATTTTAGAGGGGCAGCCAAAGCTGCCCCTCTTTTTATTTTATTGTATACTGGGTGCATACAATTCACCTTTCGACTTATGATCTAGCTTTCAATTTTATTTGAGATACCACCTGTTCTAGCAATTCTGTCTGGTCTAAAGACAGAATTGAGAACTAAATTCGATATAGTCGCTGCACTCCTTATCTCATTTAATTTTCTGTAGAGCCAAGAACTTAGCCGTTTTTAGTAACCCAACTAACATGAACGAATACCAACACATCAAAGATCAAGACGAAGAAATCTACGCAACCCTAGTCGGGGAAGAGGAACGAGAGAAAAAGGGAATTGAGCTGATTCCTAGTGAAAACTATGTATCGATGGCGGTGCGAGAAGCAATGGGTTCAGTATTTACCAACAAATACTCAGAAGGGTATCCAGGCCGACGATACTATGGTGGACAGGAATTCACCGACGCGATGGAAACCATTGCAATCGATCGAGCCAAGAAGTTATTTAAGGCAGAGTACGCAAACGTGCAACCACTAGGTGGGGCGGCCGCAAACGTGGCGATGTATTTTGCCTTGATGGAGCCAGGTGACACCGTATTAGGAATGGACCTCTCGCACGGCGGACACCTCACACATGGTCACCCTACAACCGCAATCAACAAAGTGTTCAACTTTGTCCGGTACAAAATGAAAGACGTGGAAACCGGTGAAATCGACTATGACCACTTGCGTGAGATGGCGCTCGAACACAAACCTAAGATCATCCTGGCAGGATTTTCAGCCTACTCGCGTGAGCTAGATTACGCCAAATTTAAAGCTATCGCTGACGAAGTTGGAGCGTACACCGTAGCTGATATTGCGCACATCACGGGTCTAATTGCGGCTGGGGTACTTAAAAACCCGTTTGATTATGGCTTTGATGTTATGACAATGACCACCCACAAATCATTGCGAGGTCCACGCGGGGGAATGATTGTGGTGCGCGAAGACGCCGAGATTGCGAAGAAAATCAACAAAGCTGTCTTCCCGGGTATGCAAGGTGGGCCACACATGCACCAGATTGCAGCCAAAGCAGTCGCCTTTAAAGAAGCACTTGATCCGGGCTTCAAAGCCTATGCGCAGCAGATTGTAAAAAACGCCAAAGCGATGGAAGTGGTCTTCAAAGACAAAGGAGTGCGCCTGATGTGTGGCGGGACTGATAACCACTTACTACTGGCCGATGTCAATGGCTCATTAGGTATTACCGGACAAGAAGCAGAAGTGGTCCTCGACTCGGTTGGAATTACCCTCAATAAAAATATGATTGCAGACGAGCCACGCACCGCGATGGATCCGTCGGGTATTCGATTTGGTACCCCAGCTATGACCACCAGAGGAATGAAAGAAGAGCAAGCAACAAGATTGGCTGAAATCATGATTGAAGCGATGCAGAATAAGGATGATGCAGCTAAAAAAACTGAGCTTCAAAAAGAAGTACAAACCATGTGTGAAGCCTTTCCGGTACCAGAGAAGTTTGTGTAAATTCCGTATCACCCTATACTGATGATAAGTGGTAGTTTGGAACTCTACCGCTTACACTGTCCCTCGTTCTAGGAACTGCGCCCGGCTTGCCCGGGCGCTTTTTTATTTCTTGAGTTACTTGGTATGATGCTGTTATGAGCTTACGTTCTCTTTCTAGCGTCCTTTCCCGCAACTGGCTGACAGTGGCATTTATTGGTGGGTTTATTACCGACCTGATTTTGTTGAATCGGATTGACGACGTCATAGATAACTTGATTTTGTTAACATACGTAGTACTAGCGACGGTTTCACTACTTTTATTTTATGCTGGAGCAGCGCAGCGGTTTCCGATGACGATTTCGCGACTGATCAATCGCTATATGCCAGTACTTTTACAATATTCCCTGGGAGGACTTTTGTCAGGGATGCTGATTTTTTATGGGCGTAGCGGGGATTGGATTGCCAGTGCACCGTTTTTGATCTTGATCCTACTAGTTATATTTGGAAATGAGTTGCTCGAAAAACGTTCCGATATGCTGGTGTATCACATTGCACTGTATTTTATTGGTATTTTCTCCTACGTTGTGTTGGTGTTACCAGTGATTTTGGGTCGGATGGGGGATGGTATTTTTATCCTCAGTGGCCTGATCGCGTTGCTGTTTGTCAGCGGGGTAGTCAAACTGCTGTACCGGATTGTGCCGAACTTTATGAAGTTCAACACCAAACGCGTGATTATAATGATTGGGACTTTATATTTCACCATGACTGGTCTGTATTTTTTTAACCTGATTCCGCCGATTCCACTGTCGCTCACGGAACTCGACATTGTACAGTCAGTCTACCGGGATAATGATGGCAACTACCGGATTACCGACGAACAGCAACCGTGGTACCGCCAGCTTCCGCTAGTGCGCGAAGAACTGCATCCAACTCGTAGTTCAATTGCGTGCTTTGCGCGAGTGTATGCACCAACGAGGCTAGAGACTCGCATTTATCACCGCTGGGAGTACAAAGACGCTGCAGGTCAATGGCAAGACGCCTTTCGGTTTGGATATCCAATCACCGGAGAAAATAGTGGTGGGTATCGTGGTTATACGATCCTTGATGCTTTTAGTGATGGTATTTGGCGGTGCGGGGTCGAAAACGAGCGGGGGCAAGTGTTGGGGCGAACAACAGTTAAAATCAACACCACCGATCCTGCTCGCCCGATGGTGACACGAATTGAATAGAAAATAACTTATCATATATGATAAGTTATTTTCTATTCAAACTGATGACAGGTATACACTGATAAGGTAGAGTACAAACCATGCAAGACACAATCCGCATTGAGATAGAGAAAGCAATTAAAACCCTCGGTTGGCCGGAGGTTACTTTTGTAGTGGACTATCCGACCGACAAAAACGCCGAAGCAGACGTTTTTTCTAATGTGGCTCTCGTGCTATCAAAACAAGTGGGACAAAGCCCACGAGAGGTTGCCGAACAACTAGCCGCTGAACTGGAAGAAAAAATTAACCTAGTTACAGCCATCGTAGTGGCTGGTCCGGGGTTTCTCAACTTTAGTCTCAACCGCGAGTATTTTAAAACGACGCTGGAAGGTGCCGTTGCTGCTGGTGATCAGTGGGGAAGAAACGACAGTTGGGGTGGTAAAAAGGTGATTGTTGAATACACCGACCCCAATCCGTTCAAGGAATTTCATATCGGACACTTGTTCACCAACGCAGTGGGAGAGAGCATCGCTCGACTATTTATGATGAATGGTGCTGATACTAAGCGGGTGAATTACCAAGGTGATGTTGGTATGCATGTGGCGAATGCTGTTTGGGGAATGATGAACGGTGCTTATCTGTCTGATAATGAAGAGTGGCCTCCGGCCATGTTGGGTATGGCATATGCATACGGTGCAAGTGAATATAAATCAGCTCAAAATCATTCAGTAGTAGAAGAGGCAAAACGAATAAATAAGATTATTTTCAATTACTTTGCTACGGGTAATATAGAAGATGAAAAGGTTATTTCATATTATAAAAGAGGGAGGGAAACTTCACTCAAATATTTTGAAGAAATCTATGAACTTGTAGGGACAAAGTTTGACGAATACTTTTTTGAGAGTGAGGCTGGGCCAAAAGGAAAAGAGATTGTTATAAACAATCCTGATATTTTTCCGGAAAGTGATGGTGCTCGTGTTTTTAAAGGTGAAGAGTATGGCTTACACACACGAGTATTTTTAAATAAAGAAGGCCTCCCAACGTATGAAGCTAAAGAACTTGCCTTGGCTAAAATGAAAGAAGATCGACTGGGTGAATATGACCACTCTGTGATTTCAACTTCAAACGAAATTACGGAGTATTTTAAAGTGCTCAAAAAAGCCATGAGTTTTGTGTATCCCGAACTTGAGAAAAAGACAGAGCATATTGGACACGGAACAGTCCGTCTTACAACTGGGAAAATGTCATCACGAACCGGAGACGTGATCACTGCAGTCAGTTTTATTAACGACGTGGCTGCTTCAGCTAAAGAAAAAATTGAAGAAAATGGTCACCAAGCCGATGAGCAACTGACATCCTCGATTGCAATCGGAGCAATCAAGTACGCAACTTTGAAAGGCAATATATTACAGGACACAGTATTTGATAAGGAAAAAGCCCTTTCATTTGAAGGAGACTCAGGCCCATACTTGCAGTACACGTATGCCCGAATTCAGTCAGTCCTAGCCAAAGCCGCTGAAGCTGGGGTTAATCCAAAAACCGAAGCTGCTCCAACAGAAGCCTACGCCGTAGAAAAGATGATGGAGCAATTTCCTAGTGTCATCCAGGTAGCTCTGGCCGACCGTGCCCCTCACAAAGTAGTAACTTATTTGACCGAACTCGCGTCTGAGTTCAATTCTTTTTACGCGCAAGAGAAAATCGCTGATGTTGATGATGAATTTGCGCCGTATAAAGCAGCGGTTGCTGCGACCGTTGGAAATACTCTCAAACGAGGATTGTGGGCACTCGGGATCGAGGCTCCACAACGGATGTAAGAAAAGGTGAAGAAAAATAAATATTTCTCTTCGCCTTTTCTTCCTCCCTGCATTTCGCTCGGAAATGAATATGCCTAACGGCGCATTCAGTATCGCTCGCTACATTTGGTAGTAGTTTGACTATAAGGAAAAATTACGGTTTACTGCACTGGAAATATGTGTTGTATCCGGTCATCACAACTTGCTGACTATGATGCAGTCATTTTTTCTGTTGTGTTGTTCTTTGCTCGAAAGGGGATAGATATGGGCTCTAAACCAAAAGATGAAGCCGAGTCAGCTTTGCCTAATAGAGTGACAAAGGTCGGTTCTGTAAGGCATAAGGAATTATTGGAGGAAATTCGCGAAAAATCAGCGGCGAGCGCTACTCATTTAGAAAGTTTGAAACAAAAGCTTTTACCAACGAAAGACTAGGTAAAATTCCTGGCTAGAAAAGCGTACCAGTGGTGCGCTTTTTCTTTTGCCATTCTTTATTGGTCTGCTACACTAAATTTGTGATCTGATACATCACGTTAGAAGCGGTTGCATCAACCACTTTGAAATGTCTGATATACATAACTAATTTCATATGAATTCAAATCCTAAAAAAGCTCATGGCCGAGAGAACGACAGTGTCAAAACTGTCGATTCTGTAGAAAAAAGTGAAGTCGCCCTGCGCGAAGAATCAATCCAAGCCTTCTGGGAAGAACAGGATATTTTTAATAAATCAGTTGCTGCCCCGGCCGGGGAAGTACCCAAGGGGGATTTTGTATTTTATGATGGGCCACCGTTTGCGACTGGATTGCCGCACTATGGCCACATCCTAGCTGGAACGATTAAGGACGCCATCCCGCGGTTTTGGACCATGAACGGCTACCGGGTGCGCCGGAAGTGGGGCTGGGACTGTCACGGGTTGCCGCTTGAAAACCTGATTGAAAAGAAGTTGGGACTAGCGACCAAGCGTGATATCGAGGATTATGGGGTCAAGAATTTTAACGAAGCCGCACGCGATGCGGTGATGGAGTACGCCGACGATTGGAAGCAAGTCATTCCACGTATGGGCCGCTGGGCAGACATGGACGATGACTACAAAACCATGGACAGCACCTACACCGAAAGTGTCTGGTGGGTATTCAAGCAGCTCCACGCTAAAGGCCTGGTGTTTGAAGGGTTTAAAACCATGCACCTGTGCCCACGCTGCGGGACGACGCTGTCTAACTTTGAGGTCAACCAAGGCTACAAAGACATCAAAGATATCGCTGTGACAGTCAAACTGCCGTTACTTGATGAGGTTGGGAAAGTGACCGATACTAGTCTGCTCGTCTGGACGACAACCCCATGGACGTTGCCGGGGAACCTGGCCGCGGCGGTGAACGAGGAATTTGAGTACGTAAAAGCGAAGGTGGTGAGTGAAACCGGTGATGATTTTGTCATCCTGGCCAAAGGTCGACTGGCACATCTAGATGGCACAGAATTTGAAGTAGTAGAAGAAATCAAAGGTGCTGACCTGGTTGGGCGTCGCTACCAGCCACCGTTCCCGTGGATGGGTGAGCAGGATTTTGCTGACGGCAAAGATAACGCCTGGGTCATCCGTCACGCTGACTACGTCGAGATTGGAGAGGACGGGACTGGTGCAGTCCACATTGCGCCGGCTTATGGTGACGACGACATGAAACTGGCCCAAGCGCACCACGTGCCGATCGTGCACCACGTCGATAATTCAGGACATTTCAAAGACTGGGTGACTGATTTTGCGGGGCAACTGGTTAAACCAAAAGACGATGACGAGGCTGGAGTTGGTCACATGGATGCTGACATCGAGGTACTTAAAAACCTGCAAGGTAAAGGGGTCATCTTTAAAAAAGAAAACATCACCCACAGCTACCCGCACTGTTGGCGGTGTGACACACCGCTACTGAACTACGCGACTACGTCGTGGTTTGTGGACGTACCCAGCATCAAAGACCAGCTGGTTAAAAACAACGCGCAGGTTAAGTGGGTCCCTGAACACGTGGGCACTAACCGCTTTGGCAAATGGCTCGAGGGCGCGCGCGACTGGGCGGTGTCTCGCCAACGGTACTGGGGCGCACCGCTTCCGATCTGGAAGAATCCTGTGACTGGGGACTACAAAGTGTTTGGTAGCCTTGAGGAACTCAAGCAATACGTACCTAAATCAAACAACACCTACGTCGTTATGCGTCACGGACAGAGTGAGAGTAACGTGGCTGGGGTTATCAGTGCCAATATCAATAATGAAGACCCAGTCACTAAGGAGGGGCAAGCCCAAGTGTTGGCAGCGTGTGCTGAACTCAAGCAGCAAAATATTGACCTGATCATTGTGTCGCCGTTTATGCGCACCAAGCAAACCGCTGAATTAATCAGAGAGCAGCTCGGCCTAGCAGCCGACGCAGTGGTGGTAGATGAGCGGATCCGAGAGTTTGACCTAGCAGATGAATTTGAAGGCAAGCGGTGGCATGACGACTACGCGGCTAACTTTACTACCTGGGAAGAACGGTTTACTAAAACCCTGCCGGGCTCAGAAAATCGGCGCGACGTAACCCAGAGAATGGGGGAATTCCTCTACGATATCGACACGCAGTACGCTGACAAAACGATCTTGGTCGTCAGTCATGGTGGATGTATTGCGACCCTTCGCGCTGCAGCAGCCGGGATGAATGCCGAACAAACCAAGGCAGACTATGACGCTGGGCGGTATTTTGCTAACGCCCAATTTGAAAAACTAGACTTTACACCGCTGCCACACAACGACCACTACGAGCTTGATTTTCACCGACCGTACATCGACGAGGTGGTGCTGGAAGAAGACGGCGTCAAACTAGAGCGGGTACCAGACGTGTTTGACTGTTGGTTTGAAAGTGGCTCCATGCCGTATGGCCAACGACACTTTATGGGTGAGGCGCAGTCAGACTTTGATCCAGAAAACGGTATTGGTCTACCGGCCCAGTTTATCGCTGAAGGACTCGACCAGACCCGCGGGTGGTTCTATTCTCTGATCGTACTTGGAACCGCCCTGTTTGGTAAATCACCATATGAACATGTGATAGTGAACGGGATGATAATGGCAGAAGATGGGAAAAAGTTGAGTAAAAAACTGCAAAACTATTCCGCACCCATGGATTTGGCTAACCAAGTCGGAGCTGATTCAATGCGTTTGTACTTACTTAATTCTCCGATTGTGCGAGGTGAGGATTTACATTTCTCTGATAAGGAAGTGCTGGAATTGCAGCGCAAAAACATCGGTCGACTGCATAACGTGCTGGCGATGTACGAGATGTTTGCCGATGGAACCGAAGCTCGGGGGGATTCGAGCAACGTGCTCGACCAGTGGATCGTGGCGCGATTGCAACAACTAGTTAACGAATCAACGGCCGGATATAAATCATACGAACTAGACAAGGCGACCCGACCAATCGGTGACTTTATCGATGATCTGTCAGTCTGGTACCTTCGCCGTAGTCGTGACCGGTTTAAAGGGGAAGACGTAGTCGATCGTACTCTTGCCTTAGCAACACTACGACACGTGCTACGGACGCTGGCGCTGACCATGGCACCGGTAATGCCGTTTTATGCCGAGTACCTCTGGCAGGCAATCAAGGAGGAAGGGGACGCACAAAGTGTGCATCTGGCAGCCTGGCCAACCGAAGGTATGGTCAACGAAGCTCTGCTCGAACAAATGACAGAGACCCGAAACATCGTCACGATGGCGCTTGAGGCGCGCACCAAATCAGGCATCAAAGTCCGGCAACCAATCGCTGCTGTGTTTGGGCCGAAACTGCCCGAAGGTTTGCTACAGGTCGTACTCGACGAGCTCAACGCCAAGGACTATGGTGTAGCCGAACAGGTCGGGATTGACACTGAACTGACAGACGAACTGATCGCTGAAGGAGCGGTCCGCGAACTAATGCGTGCTGTCCAAGGCAAACGAAAACAAGACGGGCTTGAACCACAGGATGAGATCACGCTGACCGTGCAGACCGACGCAGCTGGAAAAGCCGCGATCGAAGCCAACCAAGAACTACTCCAAAAAACCGTCGGGGCAACCGATCTGCAGTTTGCCGATACTGATGGGGAAGAAGTGTCAGCTGATCAAATCACGTTCACTTTCTCGATCAGTTAGATGGCTTATGTAACGTATACAACCGAAGCGATTGTGTGCGGGACATACGATCGCAATACAGCTGATAGAAGCTATCGGCTGTTTACGCGTGAGTTGGGGATGCTGTACGCCGATGCGCGCAGCGTACGCAAAGAGGAATCCAAGCAGCGCCAGGCGTTGCAGGATTTTTCTCATATCAAAGTGTCGCTGGTCAAAGGCAAGGGTGGCTGGAAAATCGGCAGTGTGTCCGAAATAAAAAACTACTATGGTGCGGCGGTCGATCAAGCGGCCCGGGGAAGTGTGGTCAAGGTGATCCGACTACTCCGGCGGTTTGTGACTGGAGAGGAGATGCATGAAGTGCTGTTTGATGAGTATCTGGCCGCCCTAGAATTCTTTGCCGCAGACTGCTCAGAGCGCAGATGTTACGAACACGTTTTTATCCAGAGAATACTGGCCCAATTAGGATATATCAAATCAAGCGATGTGCCAGCACAATTTAAGACGATTGTCCTGAGCGATATTGCTGCAGACGAGGTGTGTATTCAAGATCGTGCCATCGCCCTATCGATCGAACGAGCACAAAATGCTAGCCAGCTGTAACCTTAATAAAAAGCGGGTGTTATACTAATGGCTATGAAGGCGGATTTGTACGACAAAGATAAACTCGACGAGATGCGGCGCAAACTGTACGCTCGTTCCAGTGCAGCAGAATCAATTGAACGACATGGTCTGACCGATACCCCTGTCGATGTTGCCCGTAATTGGGTCATCGATACACCGGCTCCCGAGCCTGAAATTCCGCAAGCGAGGATAGAAAAACCCAAGCGACGGTACCGTCTGTATATTTTGGTCGTCAGTCTACTTATCTTTGTTTTTGGGGCTGGTCTTTCGACTCTGTACTTATATCTGGGTGGTAATGAGATTTCGAGTGATAACATCTCACTTTCCGTCAATGGTCCACTGAACGTCGGAGGTGGAGAAGTCCTGAGTTTCACCGTCGATATTAGTAACCAAAACACTGTTCCGATGGAATCAGCGACCCTGATTGTTAAATACCCACAGGGAACGCGGTCTGTCGAAGATGTGCCGCGGACAATCTTTGAAGAGCGAATTCCAATCGTGGAAATCACCCCCGGCAACGTGCAAAATATTCCACTGCAAGTAGTAATCTTTGGTGAGGAGCAGGCCGCACAACAAATCACTGCAACAATCGAATACCGAGTGTCAGGCTCAAACAGTGTGTTTTACAAAGAAGCTGAACCATACGGATTTAGTATCAGTTCGTCGCCAATCGTGCTGCGGGTAGAAAATACAGAGAAAGTATCATCAGGCCAAACGGTTGATATTGAGCTAACTATCGTTTCCAACGCTTCAACACCACAGCGTGATTTACTTGTTAGTGCATCCTATCCAAACAGTTTCCGCTTTGAATCTGCTGAACCTGAACCAGTGTTTGGAGATACCGTGTGGAGTATCGACGAACTATTGCCCGAAGAAGAGGTGACAATTCGACTGCGCGGCATCGTAACTGGTTTTTCTGATGAATCATTACGGATTAATTTTGACCTTGGTCCAGCCCAAACAAACGATCCGTTTATCGTAGGTTCGTTACTGGCCGAAGCCGAAGCTGATTTTGTAATTGAAAATCCATTTATAGAAATTGTGACAAAGGTCAACGGAGACGAAACGTCAGCGGTTGCCCTTGAGGAAGGTCAGGATTCGCGAGTTGAGCTTGAGATCACAAATACACTCGACAGCACTGTTTACGATTTGTTTGTGGAAGTAGTACCCGGCGGTAATGCGTTAAACGAAGATTCAATTCAAGCAACCAACGGCTTCTATGATTCAAACTCAGGAACTATCAAGTGGGAGGTATCGAACAACAATTCTTTTGAGTCAGTTGGCCCAGGAGAAAGCCGCCGATTAAATTTCACCGTATCACCATCGGCGGTACAACCCACCGCTTCGTATGATTTGGTGGTCAATGTATACGCCAGACGGGTAGCCGAACCAAGTGCCTCTGACCAGCTGGTCGGGACGACGTTAATCGAAGCCAAGTATGACTCAAAGATTTTCCTTGGTAGTCAGGCTGGTCGGGGTGGAGTATTTACTCCGGTTGGTGTAGTTCCGCCACAGGTTGGACAGACCACTACTTACACCGTTACGCTCGTAGCCGAAGCTGGGGTCAATGACCTGACAGATGTAGTTGTCGATACGCGCTTGCCAATCTATGTTAACTGGCGTGACAGTGTCCAGGGTGATGATGAACTGACTTTTAACACTGTCTCACAACAGCTGCAATGGAACGCCGGCAGTATTCCGTCTGGCGCTCGCAAAGAGGTATCATTCCAGGTCAGTATCACCCCTAGTGCTTCTCAAGCCGGGAGTACCCCTGTGCTGGTGCAGTCACAAACCATGCGGGCAACTGACCGGTTTACCGGTACTCGCTTGCAAGCCACCGCAGACCCGGTGTACACTGAACTTTCAACTGAGGCCGGCTTTGATGAAGACAACGGCATCGTAACTAGATAACCACACCCGTATGACGAACAATTCTGAAACTGAAAACACTATGGAAAAAGTAGTAGCGCTCGCCAAGCGTCGCGGCTTTGTGTTTCCCGGCAGTGATATTTACGGGGGGCTCAAGGGCACCTGGGACTTTGGACCACTTGGAGTGGCGCTCAACAACAACCTCAAGCGGGAGTGGTGGAAACTATTTGTCGACAACCGCGAAGACATGTATGGCCTGGACGCGTCTATTTTGATGAATGAAAAAGTCTGGGAGGCCAGTGGTCACACCGGGGCAGGGTTTTCGGATCCGCTGATCGAAGACATAAAAACCGGCGAGCGTTTCCGAGCCGATCACCTCCTCAAAGACCACGGTATCGAAGCTGAGGGACTTTCAGCCGAGCAGATGGATACCCTGATCAAGGAACATGGTGTCAAAAGTCCGACTGGAAATGCCCTGTCGGATGTCAAAGATTTTAACCTGATGTTTGCAACCCAAGTTGGAGCCGAAGGCAAATACAAGTCGTACCTCCGACCAGAAACCGCCCAGGGAATTTTCGTCAACTTTAAAAACGTGGTCGACACTATGGCACCCAAGCTTCCGTTTGGGATTGCTCAGATCGGTAAGGCCTTCCGGAACGAAATTGCCCCGCGAGAGTGGTTGTTCCGAGTGCGAGAGTTTGAGCAAATGGAGATCGAGTATTTTGTGAAAGAAGCAGACTGGGAAGCAGAATTTGAAAAACTACTGTTCGACATCCGTGCCTGGCACGCCCACATTGGGCTTGCGCCCGAAAACATCCGCGAATTTGAGGTGCCCGAGAACGACCTCGCACACTACAGTAAACGAACGATTGATTTTGAATACAACTACCCAGGCAAAGGCTTTGACGAGCTGGCTGGGTTCGCGTACCGAACTGACCATGACCTCAAGAGTCACGAAGAAGCTAGTGGAGTCAAATTGCGTTACACGCCAGTAGAAGGTGCGCCGTTTATCCCGCACGTACTAGAACCATCATTTGGTGTCGGGCGAGCTATCACGGCCGTACTGTGTGAAGCCTATACTGAGGATGAAATGAACGGCGAAGTCCGTACCTACCTCAAACTACCAGCACACCTAGCCCCATACCGTGTCGCTGTTTCGCCGTTACTTAAAAACAAACCGCAGCTGGTAGAGAAAGCTCGGGAGGTATTCACTATCCTGAAAAAAGAGTTTGGTAACGTTGCCTGGGATGACAACGGAAATGTAGGAAAGCGGTACCGCCGCCAGGACGAAATCGGTACCCCACACTGCATCGTGATCGACTTTGAAACTCTCGGCCAAGAAGCTCTCGAACTGGCTGACACGGTCACAGTCCGAAATCGCGATACTGGAGAGCAAGAGCGTGTGGGAATTGCAGACCTTGTTGAATTTTTGAAATAAGGGTATTCTCGTCCCAGAGAAACAGAAACCGAGGAGTAGCAAGATGGCAGGTACCGTATTTATTGAGGCTGTTGATACCTGGCTAAAAGATAAAGGTTTTCATGCTCATATGTCGAGAGAAGGTACGCTCGACGGGCATGCACTCAGAGAGAGTCTAGCCGCTGTAAAAATGTCTGGTTGTGCGACCCATGGTTCTTGTGTGTCGACCTATGCCCAAGCAGTTCTGGACCAAATCAAAGTTATACCTGGTTGGACCAAGGAGCAGGCCCGTTCCGTGCTCGAAGCAGCTGGTCTTGATCCAGATGATTTCAAGTTGTAGCATCACTAATAGCCGACCCCGTAACGGGGTCGGCTGCTTTTTTTATTTTAGCCTTGTGCTACATTTATTTAACTATGTCAGAGAAAACCCCTAAATACATCACCACTACCTTGCCGTACGTAAACGCTGATCCACACATTGGGTTTGCGCTTGAAATGGTGCAGGCTGATACCCGCGCGCGCTACTGGCGGCTGATGGGAGAGGATGTCTTTTTCACCACTGGAACTGACGAACACGGCCAGAAAATTGCCGAAAAGGCCGATGGTGAAGGTAAGGACCGACAGGCGTATGTGGACCATTTTGCGGCACAGTTTGGTGTATTAAAAGACTCGCTGAATCTATCGTATGACAATTTTGTCCGTACGACTGATGATGCTCACAAAGTAGCTGCACAGGAGATCTGGAAACGGTGCGAGGCTGCCGGTGATATCTATAAAAAAACGTACAAAGGCCTGTATTGCGTCGGGGATGAGATGTTTATGAAGGAATCAGAGCTGGTGAACGACAAATGTCCTAACCACCCCAATATGGAACTGCAGGAAGTAGAAGAAGAAAATTATTTCTTTAAACTCTCTAACTACCAGGCATATCTGGAAGAGTACCTGTCACAAGAGGGGGTAATCGTGCCAGAATGGCGCCGTCAGGAAGCCCTTAATTTTGTGAAAGGTGGCCTGGAGGATTTCTCAATCTCACGCCAAAAAGACCGGATGGACTGGGGAATCGAGGTGCCTGGCGATTCAGAGCACGTCATGTACGTGTGGTTTGACGCGCTAACTAATTACATCAGTACGCTTGGTTGGCCATCTGACGCCGAAGGTAAGTTTGCTAAATACTGGGAAGGTGGGCAGACACTGCAACTAGCCGGCAAAGATCAGGTACGATTCCAATCCATCATGTGGCAGGCGATGCTCAAAAGTGCCGGAATAAAAGCCACCGATCAAGTGTTTTATCATGGCTTCATCAATAGCGGTGGGCAGAAGATGAGTAAGAGCCTCGGTAACGTGATTGCGCCCCAAGAACTGGTAGATCGGTATGGCACTGATGCTACTAGGTACATTTTGCTGCGACACGTGCATCCGGTCGACGACTCTGACCTGACCTGGGAAAAAATGGATGAGTACTACACTGCGAACCTGGTAAACGGCCTTGGAAACCTGACGGCGCGAATTATGAAAATGTGTGAGCAGCACCTGGAGCCAGCCACCTTTGAACCAATGGATGCTAGCACCATTGACGCTCCATACTTGCTTGATTTCCAGCATGCGATGGACCACATCTGGACCCAGATCCAAGAACTCGATGAAATTATTGCTGCCACTGAACCGTTCAAATTAATCAAGACTGATGAACTGGCAGCCAAAAATATTTTGGTAAACCTACGTGAGCGTTTGATCCACATCGGCCGGCTACTACTACCAGCAATGCCACAAACCAGCGTCGTCATTCGCGAAGCCGTCAAAGCCAACAAGAAGCCGGAGAACTTGTTTAGTCGACTAGAAGGATAGTATGAAAGTGTTTATTACAGGAATGGCAGGAACAGGTAAGACAACGATAGGTAAAGCTATTGCTGAGCGTGGTTATCAAACTATCGATGTTGATACAGTGCCTGGGTTGTGTGCCTGGACTCATAACGTCACAAAAGAAAAAGCAGAGGGTGCAAATCTAGATGATGTCTCAAATGATTTTATGGATACACATGAATATGAGTGCGACATGCAAATGCTCAAGGGTATGATGCAGGACTCGGATGATCATGTGTTTGTGTTTGGCTGCGTGGGTGACAACAGTGATTTTTTACCCCTATTTGACAAGGTGTTTTTACTGCAATGTTCACCACAAGTTATGGTATCAAGGTTAAATAATAGGGATACTAATTCCTTAGGAAAGACAAAAGAAGTTCAGGACCGGATTCTTAAATGGGGGATTATTTTTGACGATCTTATGCTTAAGGCAGGGGCGACACCTATAAACACAGAACAAGATGTAGACGGGAGTATTGAACAGATATTTAACCAAATCAGCTAGATATGAAAAACGTCATCATTGTTCACGGCAAACCGTCGAAAGAAAATTACTATGACCGTAACGGATATGTATCCTCAAACTTTGGGTGGATTCCTTGGTTGCAGAACCAACTACTGACCAGGGACATAATGCCCAATGTTCCAGAGATGCCACATGCATATATGCCCGAGTACATCAGCTGGAAGCGTGAATTCGAGCGGTTTGACCTCACCCCTGACACCATCTTGGTAGGGCACAGTATGGGTGGAGGATTCTTGCTGCGATGGTTATCTGAAAACCCACAAGTGACTCCTGCTCGAGTAATACTTGTAGCACCATCACTTGATCCACTCCGCAGCAACGAAACTGGTTTTTGTGAATTTGAGATTGATCCAACTATTACCGGTCGAACACAGCTGATCGTAATGACCAGTGACAACGATTCAAAAAAAGCCGAACAGTCACGACAAATGATCATGGATGCTTTACCGGCTGCTGACATCCGTATGTTCTCGGGTTACGGTCACTTTATTCCTGAACACACAGGAAAAGAGACATTACAAGAATTAGTAGACATTATTTTAGAATAAGTGAAAGAAACCAACCTATCCAACGTCATAGTAGGTATGAATTACTGGATGAGGAAAATTGGTGATGCGGCAGTAATGTTGGTTTTATGTGCGCTTTTGTTGTGGGTGGTGTTTCCATCGTACGTAAAGGCAGCCAGCCCTGACATTGCCGGTTGGGTACCGTGGTGGACTGATGACGACGGGATCGAAGCTGTTACCAACAGGCTTGATCAGGTGGATATTATCTATCCGTTTATCTACGAAGTAGAAGGCGGGGGAGACATTGTAGCCAAGGTGAATATTAAGCGTGGGGTTTGGGAAGATCTGCTCGATGAGGCTGATGATCAGCGGGTAGAGGTGATTCCGACCATTGCTTGGTTTGATGGCGAAGCTATCCATGCCACACTCTCTGATTCGCGGCAGCGAAAGCAATTGGTGCGCAACATCGAAGAGTTGGTTGACGACAATAACTTTGACGGGATCAACATCGACTTTGAACAAAAATGGTCAGAAACCATTGATTATTTCTCACTGTTTCTGAAAGAACTAGACAAGGCGCTTGGTCGTGACCTACTTACGTGTGCAATCGAGGCTCGGATGGAGCCAGAACACCGGTGGCGTGATGTGCCGCGTGAAATCAACTACGCCAATGATTACGAGGCGATCAACCGACACTGCGACCTGGTAGAACTGATGACCTATGACCAACAGCGAGCGGATATTTATTTCAACGAAAAAAGGCGAGGCGTTCCATACAACCCAGTAGCTGATATTGATTGGGTGGAACACGTCCTGGAATTTGCACTGGAGGATATTGACGCCGATAAAATCCTGTTAGGCATTCCAACCTATGGTCGAGCCTATGACGTGACTGTTGCGTCAGAGTGGTACCGCGACTACAAAGCGGTGGCGTCAGTTGATCACTCCCGGGCCGTAGTTTTGGCCAACGACATCTATAACGTTCCGATTGGTCGCACCGCTGGTGGAGAGGCTGTCATTACCTATTTCCCAGAGGATTCAGTTTGGAACATCTTTAACCAACTACCAACCCCAGCCGGAACACCCAAAGGGTACGAAGCAGCGGCCAAGGCACTGCTGGTCGCCACTATAGCTGATATTGAAATCCCGGTCCGGATGCTGACCTGGGGTGACGCTAAAGCCGCCGATGACAAAATCGACCTAGCCAAAGAGTATGACATGAAAGGGGTAGTATTTTTCAAGTTTGACGACGAAGAAGACGAGGATATCTGGGACCTGTTTTAAGCAAAAATAAGTAGTTTTGGTATACTCGTTGTAATGAAATACATCGACACCCACGCCCATCTCAATCTAAATCAGTTCGACGCAGATCGCTCTGAAGTATTTGCAAAGTGTCAGGCAGAAGGGGTGGGGGTGATTAATGTCGGAACCCGAATGGAAACCAGCCAGCTGGCGGTCGATCTGGCAAATCAGTACGCAGACACCTGGGCGATTATTGGGGTGCATCCGTGCAGTGTGGTCGACGTCGACCCGGATGACCATGGCGCCAAAGAAGCTGAGCCGGTGTTTGACTATGATTTTTATAAACCTCTCGCAGCTGACCCAAAAACGATCGGGATCGGGGAGTGTGGGTTTGATTACTGTCACAACCCTGAGGATACCTACGAACTACAGCGTGAAGTGTTCCTCGATCAGATTGAGCTAGCCAACGAAGTTGGGAAGCCGTTGATGTTGCACTTACGCAATGACCCAAACGGTGGCGCCCGTGATGCGTACCAGGATGCATTAGAAATCCTGAAAACCGAATCCAAGGTAGCTGGCAACGCCCATTTCTACGCTGGAACCATTGAGCAAGCCAAAGCCTTTTTTGATATCGGGTACACCATTTCGTTTACCGGTGTGGTGACATTCAAGGCGACCAAGCCAGGTATCCAGGACTATTTAGATGTAGTTACATATGCGCCGTTAGATATGATCCACGCCGAAACCGACTGCCCATACGTCGCTCCAGTGCCACATAGGGGAAAGCGTTGTGAGCCCTGGATGGTCCAAGAGGTCTATAAATCAATTGCGCAGATAAAAAGGGAAGACGAAGAGAAGGTAAGAGAGCGGTTGCTACAAAACGCAAAGCAGCTATACAAAATTTAAGACTTCCTTAGTCGAAAATCTCGAGTAAATACTTATTGATCTCCCGCTGATCCATCGTATAAAATGTTCGTTCATCATCTCGACTGAGGTCTCGGGCTAGGTCACGACCGACAAACCGCCAGTGCCAAGGTTCATAGATGTAGAAGCTGTTGTTTTCTGGGTACGATAGGATAAATCCGTAGTTGTGGGCATTTTCTTGGAGCCATGCAAACGCCTCGGTTTCACCAAAAGTCTGTGAAGTCGCCCCAATCGCAGGGGTGGTGAGGTCGATAGTAGTAGCAAGCTGGTGTTCAGAGAATCCCTGGTCAGCTGAAAATGCGTTCGCCCCAGTGCCGTACACCTGAGTAAACTGACCCTTCAGTTCATTTTGTTCATCAAAACTACGGTAGGCGGAGATGACTTGTAGATCAATGTCGTCGCGCTTTGCAGCGTCAAACATTCGCTCGAGAAACCGCATGGCATCCCCGTGGAAATACTGATCACCTTTACCTTCCAAAATATATTTGTCATCAATTTGTTTAATCCGGGAAGGGACATAGTTTTCATTGAGGAACGAGACCTTCGAGTACTTTGCCAGTAGCTCGGCATCGATATCCTGCAATTTTTCAAATTCATCCAGTGAACCAGCTAGGTCCATGATTTGATCTTCAAACTCTTGGTTGCGATCCAGTTCGTCCTCGTAGTCTTCGAGCAGTTCTTCTAAATCATTTTTCAGATTACTGAGATCGGCTTGCAGTGACGCTACGGTACTTTGCGAAGTCTGTAAGGCAATCAGTTGTTCCGTCAGCCGCAGATTTTGGGTCTCGATGATCTTGCTCTGATCCAATGCTCGCATACCAAAGTATCCTGAGGTAACCAGGCTAATTCCAGCAACTGATGCTAGGACATAGGTAGTGGGTCCAGATTTGTGTACCATAAGTGTGCGCCCAGTATATCACGCAACACAGACTGGCGTATCTGACCCAGCTTGATCAGGTATCGGGATTATTGCGCTGTAATTGCAAGCCCGCAACCACTGGATTACCCATAACCACAACAGCCTTAGTTTGGTTGTCGGGCCTGTATATGTGTGCTATATTCCTCGGGCAGTTAACAATTAAACATTCTTATCGACATATGTCACAAGAAAACATGCCAGCCGCTGATGCTGCTCACTACGAGTTCGCATTCCACGTACTTCCAACAGTGGCTGAAGGGGAAGTAGCCGATGTATTTGCATCACTAAAGGCCAGTATTGAAGCCGCTGGCGGAACAGTCACATCCGAAGAAACGCCAAAACGATTCGACCTTGCCTACGAAATCACCAAGTATCTCGAAGGACGAAACCGAAAATTCACTAGCGCATACTTTGGGTGGGTACGATTTACCCTAGAACCAGCCAAGCTAGAAGAAATTACCGAAGTGGTGGAAGGGGAAAACCGACTACTACGACACCTATTGATTCGTTTAACAAAATTGGAAGAAGCAAATCCATTTATGTTCCACGAATCGCTCGAAGCTGACCAGGTAGCGGTAGAAGTAGATGAAGAGGTGGACGAAACTGAAGTCACTGAGACTGATGAAAAAACCGAGGGTGGTGAAGAAGCCGCAGACGAGGTAAAATAGGGTATCTATTCTATTACGTAACTGATTTCTTCTATGTACTTAAACAAAGCAATGATTTACGGGAACCTCACCCGCGATCCAGAACTCAAGGCCCTCCCGAGTGGTATGAACGTATGTTCGTTTTCACTCGCGACTAACCGAGTGTACAACGACCGTGACGGTAACCGCCAAGAGGCAGCCGACTACCACAATATCGTTGTATTTGGAAAGCAGGCAGATAACTGCGCCAAATACCTGACTAAAGGCAGTGGAACCTACGTCGAAGGACGACTCCAGACCCGAAGTTGGGATAAAGATGGTCAAAAGCAGTATCGAACCGAAGTTGTGGCTGATCGAGTACAATTTGGCCCGAAAAACTCTGGCGAAGGGGGAGCACCAGCTCCAACCAGCGGTAGTCAAAGTTCAGGAGCTCCTGCGGCAGCCAACAACGCTGATGAAGGAAAAGCTCCAGCGATGCCGGATTATCCAGAAGAAGAAATCAATCCCGAGGATATCCCATTTTAGTCAATTGAATGTAACCAACCTACTTTGTTGCTGTTCAGGAAATAACAGTCACCGTACCAACGTACGTCTCCCGTTATTTCCTTTCAGCGCCTCGTATCTTGGCTACCTCAATTGCTAAAATTCAGAACTTTAAACTGATGTTGAAACTTTATTAATAAGAAACACACTATGGAAACAGAAGTAAAACAAAGTGCTCCAGCTAACCACGTTGATTTCAAAGACATCAACCGGCTCGACAAAAACGTCAACCCACACGCTCGCATGAACAGTCGGAAACGAACTGGTCTATCGGCCAAAGGGCAGCGTAACTTTGCCAAAGCAGTCAAACGAGCGAGGTTTATGGCCCTGATGCCGTACATCCAGCGATAACTTCTTGCATAAGAAAGGTAACCAAAAAGCAACCCCACGGTTGCTTTTTGTATTCCCGCTGCATCTAAATAGGCTACTGTCTACACAAAATGCAAAAAGGCCCCAGTAAATCCTGGGGCCTTTTTTACGTCTAGGTTTACGCCTTGCTTACACGTTCGGTGTACCAACTGTTTTCGGTGTTAACCGCTACCACATCTCCGACATTGATAAACTGGGGGACTTGGATCACTAGCCCAGTAACCAGCATCGCATCTTTGGTAGCACCACTTGAGGTGTTGCCTTTAACCGCATCGGCTGTCTCTTTCACCTTGAGTTCTACCTTGATTGGGGTATTGATTGACATAATGATGTCTTCGAACAACAGGGCGTCCACTTCGCTGTTTTCGATGGTGTATTTTGCCATGTCACCAACCACACTCGCTTCCAGACTAAATCGATCCTTAGGGTTACTGATCTCGCAGAACCACGATTCACCGCGGTTGGTGTAGAGGTACTTGATCGCTCGCTTTTCGAGGTAGGCATCTTCTAGTACGTCTGATTGGTGAAAGGTCCGTTCAATCACGTTGCCTGACCGTAGGTTTTTCATCCGTACGTTGTTACTGGCCTTCTGCCGGTCTTTTTTGGCAATACTGTTAGAGAGAACGAGGTATGGGTCGCCGTCCATAGTGACAGTTTTTTTGACAGTAATTTCGTTGTAGGGGACTTTGGCCATATATATAAGTAGTTAAATTTCGCCTGCAATACTACCAAATACATCCCTCACTACGCAACTTCTCATCGGTTGGGTAAGTGTTACTATTTGATAATATGCTAGGAATAACGACCACCGATGCTGCAGGTGAACTATCAGATGAAGAGATTTTATTGCGTAGTCAAAATCAGCCATGGTTATTTCGCGTGCTGGTCGATCGCTACGAGGCGCCCTTTATGCGCAAGGCTCGGTCGATTATCTTTAATCCGCTCGACGCCGAAGAGATCGTCCAGGATGCCTTTACCAAAATCTACGTACACGCCGCCAAGTTTGAACCGGTTGACGGTGCAAAATTCTCCTCTTGGGCGTACCGAATTCTGATGAACACAGCCTTTACCCGCTATCAAAAGCTGGTCAAAGAGGGGCAGCGGTTTTCAAATATTGACCCCGAGTTCGAACAGTTCATTGGTGAACGGGAAAATCACAGTGGATTTGAGCAGAAAAAAGACGGTATCGAAAGAATTTTGACGCAAATACCTGGTCACTTTGCGTACGTCCTGCGGCTGCACTACCTGGAGCGCTGGAGTCACCAGCAGATCGCCGACGAGACCGGAGAGAATGTCGGCACCGTCAAAGCTCGCATTCATCGGGCCAAAGCAGCCTTTCGCAAGGCGAGTAAGGGTCAGGAGGCAGATTTACTGTCGTAAAGTTGCCGGTTCCCCAATTAGGGAGACCGTGCCGATTCAATTAAGCCGCTGGTAACTTTTTTGCGCACTTACAGGTAATACAAGGTATGAAATCCATGCAATCTAAAATCATGCGTCGCATTTATACAAGTTACGCGCTTTCGTATACCGAACAGCCACTTTTGTGGGCAGGGTTGGTGCTCGGCGGCGCAGTCGCGCTTTTGGGTCGCTTTACGCACGTGGCGAGTATCATTGACAACACGCTTGCAACGCCGCTTGGAAATGTACCGGCGTATATCATGAATTCGTTCATGGTGGCCGTGGCTCGGGGTGAGCTGGGGACGGTGTTGGTGATACTAACCATTGCCAGTATGTCGGCAGTAGTTGCTTGGCAGCTATCTAGAATCCATTTCGGATTCAGGCTCAAAACGGCTTAGATACACTACAAAATAGCGACCCAATGTAGGGGTCGCTTTTTTGTCGTCTTTATTTGTCGTCTTTAGCTTCTTTCATTGCCTTACGGATGTTTTTGAGTAGTTCAGTCCGTAGCTTCTTGTCTCCTTTGAGGGTAGTCCGAGCGGCGTCATACCCACGACCCAGCTTCACGATCGTCGATTCGTCACCACCTGGGGGAGTGTAGCTGTAACTAGCGCCGGCTTTAGCGACCATCTTAAACTTCTCACCCAGAGCGAGGAGTTCACCTTCACTACTGATTCCTTCACCGTAGATGAGGTCAAACTCAGTAGTGCGAAATGGGGAAGCCACCTTGTTTTTCACTACCTTGACTCGGTGTCGGCCACCGACGACCTCATCACCTTTTTTGATCTGAGCAATCCGGCGGATGTCGAGTCGAACTGACGTGTAGAACTTCAGTGCCTTTCCTCCTGGAGTAGTTTCCGGGTTACCAAACATCACTCCCACCTGCATACGAATCTGGTTTATGAAAATAACCACCGTTTTACTCTTGGCCACGATTCCAGTTAGTTTTCGCAGCGCCTGACTCATCAATCGGGCTTGCTTACCAACGTGGTGAGCACCCATTTCTCCTTCAATCTCGTCGCGGGGGGTGAGGGCAGCCACCGAGTCGATGACAATCACGTCCAGCTTACCTGATCGCACGAGTGATTCAACGATCTCGAGTGCCTGTTCACCGTTATCTGGTTGTGAAATTAGTAGTTCATCCAGCTTGATGCCCAGGTTCCCAGCATACACCGGGTCCATTGCGTGCTCTGCATCGATAAACGCACAGATACCACCTTCTTTTTGGGCCTCGGCCACGGTGTGCAGCGCCAGGGTACTTTTACCCGATGATTCTGGTCCGTAGATTTCGATGATCCGTCCCCGGGGGAAGCCACCGATACCGAGCGCATCATCCAGCCCAATCGAGCCAGTTGAAATCGACTCAATGTCGACGTGCTTGGTCTCGTCGAGGGTCATAATCGAATCGTCACCGAACTTGGTTTTGATACTACGCAGCGTCTCGAGGATCTCACTGCCGCTTTTATCTTTCTTGCTTTCAATAGTCTCGTTCGGGACGGTTTTTTTAACGGTAGTTTTTTTAGTTGCCATAGTAATTTTGTTAGTTAACGAATGATGCCGGTGTGTAAACAAACGGGCGAGTGATGGTCGTTGACCTGCCGTAGCGATCTTCAGCCACCAGTGTGGTTACAGTATACCCGTTTTCGAGTATTACTGCAGCAGTGAATTGTCCGTTGCGATTGGTAAAAATCGAACGACCATTGAGCCACAAACGAGAAATGTTCTCAGCCTGTCCTGTGAGGGTGATTTGGCGTGAGTTCTGCAGCATTGGTACTTCTGTAGTGAGGGTAATCCGAGGTCCAATGATCAAGAATCTGGCTTGGTAAGAGATATACACCGCTGCCAATAGCAGACAGATAAATATCAGTGACCCTTGAATTGCTGTTCTAAAAGAAAACCAATCGTTCATATATATGACTAACGAATCAGATCACCTTCTTCTCCCATGGATTCTCGTTCTTCGGCTGCGTCATCACCGCCCTGCGAGAGGATTTCCCGTGGTCGCGAACCGTCAGCCGGACCAATGACTCCTTTTTCTTCTAGCATGTCTACCAGGCGGGCTGCCCGGGAGTAGCCGACTCGTAGTTTGCGCTGTAGGTACGAGGTCGACGCCTTGCCAGCCTCGATCACAGCGATCCGGGCATCATCGTACAGGTCGTCTTCCACCTCGTCGTTACCAGTGAGCGAGCTAAACATAGCGTCAGCACTATCACCAGGTTGTTCGTCCAAATCCAGCTGGTCGAGCATGTCAGCGTCTTGCTTCTTGAGGTAGTCAACCACTCGCTTGATCTCTTCTTCTGAGACAAAGGCAGACTGTAATCGGATCGGTCGCGGGTTATCTGAAGACAGGTACAACATGTCACCTTGACCAAGCAGCTGCTCGGCCCCGACTTGGTCGATAATCGTACGGGAGTCGACCTGCGAAGCTACCGCCATTGCCACTCGGGTCGGCACGTTAGCCTTGATCGTACCGGTAATAACGTTCACCGACGGTCGCTGGGTCGCTAGGATGAGGTGAATCCCGATCGCTCGCGACATCTGCGCCAAGCGAACAATCATCCCCTCTAGTTCACGTGGGTAGGCCTGCATGAGGTCGTTCAACTCGTCGAGGATGATCACGATGTACGGCAGTGCCTCTGGTAGGCTATCCCGTGTTTCTTGATCTTCACCCTCTTCAACCCAAGCCGCTTTAGCTGGTCCGTAGACGTTTTTATGGTACGAGGCGATATTCTGCACACTTTCAGACTGCAAAATATCGTACCGTCGCTCCATTTCCTTTACTGCCCAGCCCAGTGCCCGGATAGCCTTTTTAGCATCAGTAATCACCGGAGTCAGTAGGTGAGGTACTTTGTTGTACAGCGTCAGTTCCACTCGTTTCGGGTCAACCAGGATAAATCGTAGCTGTTCTGGTGAGTTACGCATCAATAGCGAAATGATGATGTTCTGAATAGTGACCGACTTTCCAGACCCAGTGGTCCCGGCGATCAGACCGTGGGGCATTTTAGCAATGTTAGAAAAGTGCGCGTGTCCGGTCACATCTTTCCCAAGCGCCACAATCAGTGGGTGGGGCGAGTCGGCGTATTCTGGGGTTGCCAGCATCGATGCTAGTCCCACCGTGGCTCGGACTTCGTTTGGTACCTCGATTCCAACCAGCGCCTTGCCAGGAATCGGTGCCTCGATTCTAATCGAGCTAGCCTTGAGAGCCAGTTGTAGCTCTTGTCGCAGTCCAGCGATTTTAGCAATCCGAACCCCTTGGGCTGGTTTCAGGGCATAGCGACTGACCGTTGGTCCACTTTCCACTGCGTCCATCTCAACACTAATCCCAAAGTCCCGCAGCGTTCGCTTGATGGTGTTGGCGTTGGCTTTGACGTCACCAATCTGGGCTTTCCCTTTTTCCTTATTAAGAAGCGACAGTGGCGGGGGAGTATAGGCACCCTTAAAGTGCTTGACCACAATGTCTCCCGCCGGAGTCGCTTTGCTGACCGAGGCCGCTACTTTTTGCTTCATCGCAGCTAGGCCAGTGGCAGGGGCTGGTGTACCTTCCTCATCCTCGTCCTCCTCTAGCGGTAGATCAAGTGGTATGTCGAGCGCATCGATATCACTATCGTCATCAACCGGTTGCTTGGGTGTTCGCTTAGGCAGTCGCAGGCCCGTGTTAAACAACAAAAAGAAAGAAATCAGCACCACCCCAGTAGTGAGGATTCCTGCCAGAGTGCCTCCAAAGAGGGTACTGAGAGGTTCAGAAAACAACCACCCAATCCAGCCACCCAGCTCAACCTCATATAAATGCAGCGCCCCCAGCAGTGAAATAAACAATAGCCCGGTCCCGAGCTTTTTGGCCCCACTAATCGTCTGATCTGACTCCCGCGGGTTCAAGAGTACAAAGATATACACCACACATATAATAGGTGCCAACCAGGCACCAGCCCCAAACAATGCGCGCAGAATGACCGCGGTGTATGCACCGACCGGGCCCGCACTAGCAAGGAGAGAGAGTAAAAAGAACAGCGCCATCACCCCAAACAAAACAGCGGCAATCGCTTGTTTAGCGTGTGGTGATAGATCTTCGAACCGAGGGGTTCGTTCAACTTTAGTCGGTTTTTTCTTTTTGCGGGCCATGGTGTGTCATCTGTAATGAGTAGTAAATAATGCTTATATTTTATCACGTTACAAAGTCCCTCCAAATAAGACAAAACACTTGCAAAGTTCCAAAATGTCCTTATAGTGGACTGTATAAAGACAATTTATCAGGGACGTAACAGACAGAAATATGCAGCACAAAACGGACAGCGTCATAGACATTAAAAGACTCTCAGAAGATGTCGAATACTACAACAATGTCTTTAAAAAGATCGAGAAGATAGTATCGGTTGTATTTTATATACTATCTTTCACGGACACAAAAGACAGGAATCAGAACTTGTCCCAGACACTCCAATCAGTGTCCTTCAAAGTCCACGAACTGTCTTTAGAGACACTTCAATCTCTGCCTGACACTGTGACCGACAAACTGCTCCAGGTCCGACACCAACTACTGGCACTCGATAGTACTGTCCGTTTAGCCGAAGCTGCCCGCATGATTGCCCCTGATCTGGCTCAGCTTGTTACTGAACAGATCGACAGTGTGCAGCGTCACCTCTCGAACCACTACCTGCAGAACACCGGACTCTCGATCAAAGACCTGCATTCAGTGGCTATTACTACAGAACTACCAGCTGGTAGTGCCGCCAAAAAGTCGACCACTCCCAAGCGTCGCGGCCAGCAGCGGGTCCAAGTCCCAGCTGGGGACATTAGTTCAGATGCCTACATGGTCTATAGTCAACTAACGGACAGAGCGGAGCGGATAAAGACTGTCCTAGAAGCCAAGCCCCAAGCGACAATCAAAGACGTCGCCGAGATCATCACAGACGTAAGTGAAAAGACAATCCAACGTGAACTAAATAGTCTCATAGAAAAGGGACAAGTTAAACGAGAGGGTGAAAGACGATGGTCACGCTACTCTGTAATCAAGGACTAGTTTACGTAGATGTCCGCTAAGGTGAGTCTAATAGACACATCACACTCACAACTCCCTGTCCGTAATTACGGACAGGCAGTTGTGTATCATTTGTCCTATGTCACTACCGGGCCGTCACAGTCAAAAACGACCTAGTGACGCCTCTTTGACAGGTGTGGAAACCTGTTTCCTTGTACCGCATAGCGTAAAGCTTTACGGTCCTGGTCGTCATATACATCAGACCAACACGCTTTTTTGTTCTAATAGATTTGTGCTGAAGTGGACTCTGTTCACAGCTGTACGCTTTACTATTAAACGAATATTGCTATAGTGTGTGGTATGCGCATTGGCGCTTTTTTCTTAAGGG
>Ga0075467_10000606_pt1 | contig 29065 bp, 22 predicted proteins | sample DEB08_DNA_9_FD_75067 | JGI IMG/M metagenome (GOLD analysis project Ga0075467, IMG submission 75067) | Aqueous microbial communities from the Delaware River and Bay under freshwater to marine salinity gradient to study organic matter... | ecosystem: Environmental > Aquatic > Marine > Coastal ... | reverse complement strand
GCAATATCCTTGGCCAGCGCCTTGCAATAATCCAGCACCTCTTCATCTTCCGGCTTGTCACGCAGCATCGGCACGATCACCACCTGATAGGGCGCGATCAGCGGCGGTACGCGCATGCCGTCGTCGTCGCCGTGGGTCATGATGACGCCACCGATCATCCGGGTCGAGGTGCCCCAGCTGGTGGTATAGGCAAACTGGAATTCGCCTTCCTTGTCCTGGAAGCGGATATTCTGCGCCTTGCTGAAGGTCTGGCCGAGGAAGTGGCTGGTACCGGCCTGCAGCGCCTTGCCGTCCTGCATCATCGCCTCGATCGAATAGGTTGCGTCGGCGCCGGGGAAGCGCTCATTCTCCGGTTTCTCGCCGGCAACCACCGGCATCGCCAGCACATTTTCGGAAAACTCCCGGTACATTTCCAGGATTTTCAGCGTTTCTTCCATCGCCTCGGCTTTCGACGCATGCGCCGTATGGCCTTCCTGCCAGAGAAATTCGCTGGTTCTCAGGAACATGCGGGTGCGCATTTCCCAGCGCACGACATTGGCCCACTGGTTGATCATCACCGGCAGGTCGCGCCAGCTTTGCACCCAGCGGGCAAAGGCCGTGCCGATCACGGTTTCCGACGTCGGTCGAACCACCAGCGGTTCTTCGAGTTTCGCATCGGGATCGACGACCAGGCCGCCGTCCTCGCCCTTCATCAGCCGATGATGGGTAACGACCGCCATTTCCTTGGCAAAGCCTTCGACATGCTCGGCTTCCTTGGCGAAATAGCTGAGCGGGATGAACAAAGGAAAGTAGCAATTTTCATGGCCAGTGGCCTTGATCCGCTGGTCCATTAGATATTGGACGCGTTCCCAGATTCCATAGCCCCAGGGGCGCATGATCATGCAGCCGCGCACGCCGGATTCTTCGGCGAGGTCGGCTTCGGCAATTACCTGTTGATACCATCCCGCAAAATCATCTTCGCGGGTGATCGATAGAGCATTTTTCTTCACTTGGTTTTCCTGCGGATTATAGGTTCCGGTATTCAGCTATCGAGTTTGTCGATCTTGGACTGGATATCGGCCAGCTGTTGTTTCAGCGCCAGTATCTCGGCGTCCTTCTCCGACAATGTTTCCTCAGCCGGATCCTCGGCTTCGGTGCTGCCGCCCTGGCCAAGGCTCAACGCCTTTTCAAACACTCCGGCCAGCGGGCTGGCCTTCAGCGCATTCTCGACCGCTTCCTGAAATTGTTTCTGGTTCTTGACCGCCATCTGGCCGAGCGGATTTTTGTTGAGGGCACCTTCAACCGCTTCCTGAAATTGTTTCTGGTTCTTGCGGAAATTATCCATCGACGCTTCCAGATAGGAGGGCATAAGCGACTGCATGCTGTTTCCATACATGGAAATCAACTGGCGGAGGAATTTCACGGGCAACATCTGCTTGCCGCTGCTTTCCTCGTCGACGATGATCTGGGTCAGCACGTTGTGCGTTATATCCTCACCTGTCTTGGCATCGACAACGACAAAATCCTGATCATTGCGGGTCATCTCGGCCAGGAAGTCGAGCGTGATATAGCTGGACGTCTGGGTATTGTAGAGGCGGCGGTTGGCATATTTCTTGATAATGATCGGATCATCTGGATTCTTGTTCTTGGACTTGGCCATATCAACTCCCGATCGGTCAGAGACTTGTCGTTGTGCAAGACTGCCTAACCGTCAAATATTTTCATGTTGCAAAGGCACTAAACCTATTTGTGCATTGCCGCAACTTCTCTTGTTATGCAGGATTTTTGCGCAACATATTTGTCTTGTGCAACTGCGTTGACGGGAGCTGGTTCGGCTATTCCCACTGCCGGGGCAAGCGATGGCCGAGACCGGTAATCAGCTCATATTGCGACAATCCCGACTGGGCGGATGCGGCGCGAAGGTCATAGTCGCAATCAACCCAGTCACCTTCCTTCAGGCCGGGAGCCATGGTCAGGTCGATCGCGATCAGGTCCATGGAGACGCGGCCGAGAACCGGCAGCCGAGTATCGTCGAGCAGAAAGATTCCGCGATTGGAAAAGCCGCGCAAATAGCCGTCTGCGTAGCCCATCGCCAGAATGCCAACGGCATGGGAGCGCACGGCAATATATTGTGCATTATAGCCGAGCCTGTCGCCGGTTTCGAGCAGGCGCACCTGGATGATTTCCGCTTGCGGCACCGCCACCTGCTGGATCATTCCAGCCAGTTCCGGACGCTGGACGCCGCCATATAGCGCGAGGCCGGGGCGCGTGACATCGAAATGATAATCGCGGCCCAGTGCGATTCCGGCGCTGTTGGCGAGGCTGGTCCGCTTGCGGGGTACGATCTCCAGCGCCGCCGAATATTGCGCCAGCTGATCTTCATTCTGGGGACCGTCTTCGTCCGCAGAGGCGAGATGGCTCATCGCTATATCGATCGCCATTCCGGCAAATATATCTTCGCCGAGATCGCCGACATTGATCCCGAGGCGGTTCATGCCGCTGTTGATCATGATGTCGCAGGCCCTTCCGGTCGGCTTCCAGCGGGCTATCTGTTCCAGACTGTTGAGCACCGGCCTGGCTGGCGACTGTATCGCGAAGGGCATGTCTGTGGCGCGAACACCGTTGAGGACCGAGACCGAGGCCTTGCCGATAGTCAGGTCTTCGATCTCCCGCGCCTCCTGCCAGTTGGCAACGAAAAAATCTTCGCATCCAGCGCTGAGCAGAAGTTCCACGACATCGCGGGCGCCCAGGCCATAGGCATTTGCCTTTACCGCTGCACCGGCTTTTGCCTTCCCGGACAGCCGGCTCAGCGCGTTCCAGTTTGCCACCAGAGCCGCGCGGTCGAGTTTCACCCGTGCAGTTGCCGGAATAGGGATGGTCGCGTCACTCATGTTTCGAGCGATAGGGCCTTTATCGGTGTTCGTCGAGGGCCGCTTCCGGGTCATCGGGAATGCCCCACCAGCCGACCAGCAGCGCGACAAACACGAAAATCCAGGTGTACCAGAGGCCGGAATAGGCATCGCCGGTGCGGGCGATGATATAGCCCGCAATCAGCGGCAAAAAGCCGCCGAAATAGCCGGCACCGATATGATAGGGTATCGACATGCTGCTGTAACGGATCCTGGCAGGAAACATTTCCGCCAGCAGCGCCGCGACCGACCCGTAGTTCATCGCCGACAGCAGCCCGAGAAACAGCAATATGCCGACAATGGCGATTATCGTGATCGCCGAAGGATATTGTTCGGAGAAATCATAACCCATTGTAGTCAGCAAATCCTGGAGATGGTCGCGCCTCTGCGCCGCCGGCTTCTCCCAGCCGTATTCGGCCAGCGATAAATTCTTCGTTCCAGCGGTGAGCGTGAGCGTCGGCGATTCCACCAGATCATAGGCGATTCCGCTCGCGGTCAGGTCTTCGATCAGGCGACCGCAGCGGGTGGCTTGATGATCGGCGAACGGATCATAGCGGCAATCCGGACCGGACACGACAACCGGGGCACTTTCCTGTGCTTCGGACAGCGCCGGATTGGCGAGATGGCCCATCATCCAGAAGGCCGGAAACAGGGTGATCAGGATCAGGATATTGCCCCAGATGATCGGCTTCTTTCGCCCGACCCGGTCGGACCATTTGCCGACCACGAGATAGAGACCCATGGAGAGGAAACCGCCGACGCCGATCATTATCTCGGCCGTCGTGTCGTCGACGCGCATCGGTCCCTTGAGAAAGGACAGGCTGGAGAAAAAGGCGGTGTACCAGATCGTCGTCAGGCCGGCGGTGATGCCAAACATGGCAACGAAGATGCGCTTCGGATTGCCGGGATAGGTCAGGCTTTCGACAAACGGGTTCTTGGACGTCGTACCCGCAGCCTTCATCGCCTGGAATACCGGGCTCTCGGACAGCTTGAGCCGCATCCACAGCGAAATGGCGAGCAGGATCAGCGACAGCAGGAAGGGAACGCGCCAGCCCCAGGCGGCAAATTGCTCGGCCGGGATCAGATAGCGGCACGACAGCACGACGGCGATGCTGAGGACAAAACCGCCGACGACGCTGGCCTGAATGAAGCTGGTATAATAGCCGCGCTTTTCAACCGGCGAATGTTCGGAAACATAGATGGCGGCACCACCATATTCCCCGCCCAGTGCCAGCCCCTGCAGGATGCGGAACGAAATCACAATGATCGGAGCCGCTATGCCAATGGATTCGGCTGATGGTATCAAGCCGATGCCGGCGGTCGCGACGCCCATCAACGTGACCGTCACCAGGAATGTATATTTGCGGCCCAGCCGGTCGCCCAGATAGCCGAACAGGATCGCGCCCAGTGGCCGGAAGCCGAAACCGACTGCCAGTCCGGCCCAGACCAGAAGGGTCTGCAGGATCGTATTTTCCGATGGGAAGAAGGCGATGCCGACAAAACCTGCCAGCGTCGCGTAGATGAAGAAATCATACCATTCGAAGATGGTCCCCGCAGAGGAGGCAGCAATCACCAGACGGATTTCCTTTTCCGTCGGTTCGCGCTCGATGGTCGGCGTTACCAGTTCCGATGAAGCCACCATATTCTCCCTGTGCTTTCTGCTTGTTTCTGATTGAAACCGCTATAGCGGCTGGATCCTGTGCCTTGCAATCATGGTTATTGTCGTGACACGGGCCCTCTCGTAGCTTAGCTCATTGCAAAAGAATGCAGGTGAGGAAAATGACGATGGCAATTGCTGAAGTTACGCCCGAAATTGACATTGAAACCCACGTCGACACGGCTTTTCTGGGCCATCCCAAAGGACTGGGCTATTTGGCCTTTACCGAGGCCTGGGAACGGTTTTCCTTTTACGGCATGCAAGCGCTGCTGGTTCTTTACATGACCAAGAAGCTGCTGCTCCCCGGCAGTGTCGAGAATGTCGCGGGTATCGAGCAATTGCGCGCCCTGTTCGGGGGCATTGATGGACAGCCATTCGCCAGCGCGATTTTCGGAACCTATGCGGCCAGTGTCTATCTGACCCCGATACTCGGCGGGTTTCTGGCAGACCGCGTGCTCGGCAAGCACCGGACCGTCCTGCTGGGTGCAATAACGATGGCAGCGGGGCATTTTCTGATGGCCTTTGATGGCACATTTCTGCTTGCCCTGCTCTGCCTGATTCTCGGTTCCGGCATGTTCAAGGGCAATATCGCCAGCCAGGTCGGATCGCTGTACAAGCCGGAAGACCTGCGGCGTGCCGATGCCTTCCAAATCTTCTATCTTGGCATCAATGCGGGCGTGATCGCATCGCCGCTGATTGTCGGGACCCTGGGTGAAACGGTGGGCTGGCACTGGGGCTTCGGGGCAGCCGGCGTCGGCATGCTGATCGGTCTGGCGATCTATGTCGCCGGCTCAAAATATCTTCCGGAAGAAAATTTCACGGTTCCGGTGCGCGCTGACCGCGAGACCCGGCCCGCGATGGGGCAGCACGAGTGGCTGGCAACGGCTGCGTTGGTTCTGCTCATTCCGGTTCTGGCGATTGCGATCGTCCCCAACAACCAGATTTTCAACGCTTATCTGGTCTGGGCGGACAAGAGCTTTGATCTCGATTTCATGGGAACAAAATTGCCGACGACCTGGCTGGTGACGCTGGATGCCGTGGTATCGGTCAGTTTCCTGGCACTGGTCGCGTTATTTTACCGCTGGTATGGCAAGCGCTGGCAGGAACCGGATGAACTGAACAAGATCATCATCGGGTCAGCCTTTTCCATTGGCGGCATGCTATGCCTGGTCACCGCAGCCGCAACCACAGCGGAAGGGGAAAAGATCGGTCTGTTCTGGCCGGTGATGTTCCATGTCGTCAATTCAATCGGCTTTGCGCATATGCTCCCGGTCAGTCTGGCGCTGTTCGCCCGGCTGGCACCGAAAGCGATCAATGCCACCGTGATCGGCCTCTATTATCTCGCCTTCTTCGTGGGCAATTCGATCGTGGGGTGGATCGGCGGCTGGTTCGAGACGATGCCGACGACGCAGTTCTGGCTGATGCACGCCGGATTTGCATTATTCTCGGGATTGGTTTTCGTGCTCTTCAAGCTGTTTCTCGCCAAGCCATTGATGAGCGGCGAGCCGGAGACCGTGCCCGCGTGATATCCTTGGCCTGTGCCGCGCAAGCGGCGCAGGCCAATTTGATCGAAACCTCCGGCCCCATGCCGGGCGCAATATGGTCCCGCTATTCCAGTTCCAGAATCACGGCATCGACGGCAAGGCTGTCGCCTTGCGCCGCCTCGAGCGTCTTGACGACGCCATTTTTCTCGGCGCGCAGGATATTTTCCATCTTCATCGCCTCGACCACCGCCAGCGGCTGGCCCTCGACAACCACCTCGCCGACCTCGACATGCAGGGCGACCAGCAGGCCGGGCATCGGGCAGAGCAGATATTTCGACAGATCGGGCGGGATCTTCTCGATCATATGCACCGCATGCTGCGCAACATGGGCAGGCAGGATACGGGCCTTGTGGGTCGCGCCATGGCTGTTGAGCGCGAAACCGTCCGCAGTCTTGGCGATCTTGACCGACAGCGGCTTTCCGGCGACTTCCGCCAGGATCAGGCTGTCGCCAGGCGTATATTCGGTCGACAGGTCGATGTCCTGACCATCGACCACAATTTCTTCCTCGGAAATCGAGACATCCATCTCCTTGTCACCAATCTTGACCTGCCAGTCGGAAGGCGGATCGAGCCGCTTGCCAAGCTGATTGTCGATGCGGCGCGCGCGGTCTGCGTGGGCCGTGGCGGCAAAGGCGCCGATGGCAGCCAGATTGCGGAGCAGTTCCTCGGACGCCGGGGCCCCCTGGAAGCCGTCCGGATATTCCTCGGCGATGAAATTGGTGGTAATATTGCCGGCGCGGAAGCGCTCGTGCTGCATCAGCGCCGAGAGGAAATCGATATTATGGCCGGGACCCTGGATCTCGAACCGGTTGAGCGCGTCGATCTGGCGGTCGATCGCCTCGATCCGGGTCTCGCCATAGGTGATCAGTTTAGCGATCATCGGATCGTAGAAGATCGAAACCTCGCCCCCTTCAGCGACACCATCATCGACGCGGATGCCCTCTTCCGCTTCCGGCGGCCGATATTTGACCAGACGTCCGGTCGACGGCAGAAAACCACGATAGGGATCTTCAGCATAGACGCGGTTTTCGACCGCCCATCCGGTCAGCGTGACCTCGTCCTGGGTCAGCGGCAATTTCTCTCCATAAGCGACGCGGATCATCTGCTCGACCAGATCGAGGCCGGTGATATATTCGGTGACCGGATGCTCGACCTGCAGCCGCGTGTTCATTTCGAGGAAATAGAAGCTCTTGTCGGCACCGACGATCAGTTCGACCGTACCGGCGCTATAATAGCCCACCGCCTGCGACAGCGCGACGGCCTGCTCGCCCATTTTCTTGCGCATCTCGGGGTCGACGAAGGGCGACGGCGCTTCCTCGACGACCTTCTGGTGGCGGCGCTGGATCGAACATTCGCGTTCGCCGAGATAGATGACATTGCCATGCTTGTCGCCCAGGACCTGGATCTCGATATGGCGCGGCTGCTCGATGAATTTCTCGATAAACACCCGGTCGTCGCCAAAGCTGGCAAGCCCTTCGCGCTTGGTCGCTTCAAAGCCTTCGCGGACATCTTTCTCGTTCCACGCCAGCCGCATGCCCTTGCCGCCGCCGCCCGCGCTGGCCTTCATCATCACCGGATAGCCGATTTCGGAGGCGATGCGCACCGCATGTTCGGTATCATCAATCTCGCCAATATGGCCGGGGACGACGCTGACGCCAGCCTTCTCGGCGAGTTTCTTGGATTCAATCTTGTCGCCCATCGCCGCAATCGCGTTGATTGGCGGCCCGATAAAGGCGATATCATTGTCCGCCAGTTCCTGCGCAAAACTGGTTCGTTCGGACAGGAAACCATAGCCCGGATGCACAGCTTCTGCGCCAGTTTCCTTGCAGGCCGCTATGATCTTCTCCGCAACCAGATAGGATTCCCCGGCAGGCGACGGACCGATATGAACAGCCTCGTCCGCCATTTTGACATGCGGCGAGCGCGCATCGGCGTCGGAATAAACAGCGACCGTCTTGATTCCCATTTTCTGGGCGGTGCGGATGACACGGCAGGCAATTTCGCCGCGGTTGGCGATCAGGATTTTTTTGAACATTATTTGTCCCGGATTGAATTAAAAATAGAAGCGGCGAAAATTAAAGCCAAAACAATTCCGACAATGAGAAGGGGGAAAAAAGAGTCCCCCGGAAAGGAGAGTGCAAGTCTGATTGTCAAGCCAACCAAAACAAAGCCCACGGTCATGCTAAAGACAAGACCGATAGCTGACCCGAATAATTTTTTAATGAGGTTGATTGCAGTCGTTGATTTCACTCAGCCGCCTCCATCACATCAGTCCGCTGCTCGGCTTCCATCGGCACCAGCCCCAGCTTGGCAAACATCGCTTCATCCGCATCATCGCCGGCATTGCCGGTGGTCAGCAATTTGTCGCCGGTAAAGATGCTATTGGCACCGGCCAGGAAGCACAGGGCCTGCGTGCTTTCGCTCATGCTCTCGCGGCCAGCGGAGAGGCGGACCATCGAAGCCGGCATGGTGATCCGGGCCACCGCGATCGTGCGGACAAATTCGATATCGTCGATCTTCGCCAGCGGCGTGTCGGCCAGCATGTCGCCGAGCACCGTGCCCTTGACCGGGACCAGCGCATTGACCGGCACGCTTTCCGGATGCCGTGCCAGGGTCGCCAGCGCATGGACAAAGCCGACCCGGTCGGCCCGCGTCTCGCCCATCCCGACGATCCCGCCTGAACAGACATTGATGCCGCTGTTGCGCACATTTTCCAGCGTCTCCAGCCGGTCTTCGAAGGTGCGGGTGGTGATAACCTTCTCATAATGTTCGGGCGAAGTATCGATATTGTGGTTGTAATAGTCCAGCCCCGCCTCGGCGAGCATCCGTGACTGTTTCTCGGTCAGCATGCCCAAAGTCATGCAGGTCTCCATGCCCATCTGCCGCACGCCCTGCACCATCTCGATAATCGCCGGCATGTCGCGGTCCTTGGGATTGCGCCAGGCCGCGCCCATGCAGAAGCGCGAGGAACCGCGGTCCTTCGCCTGCGCCGCGGTCTGCAGCACGGTGCGGACGTCGAGCAGCTTCTCCGCCTTCAGGCCCGATTTGGCGCCCGCCGACTGGTTGCAATAGCCGCAATCTTCCGGACAGCCGCCGGTCTTGATCGACAGCAGGGTCGACAGCTGCACCTGCCCCGGTGTGTGATGTTCGCGGTGGACGGTCGCCGCTTGGAATACCAGATCATCGAACGGCAGGTCAAACAGGGTCGCGATTTCCTCGCGCGTCCAGTCGTTGCGCACCGCGTGTCCCTGCGCAGGCAGGGACACATCTCGGACCTGTTCGTCCGGACGCGATGGCAAGAGATGGGCACCTGCCTCCGCAGGTGCACGGCTTGTTTCGTCTAGACTCATTCCGCAGCTTCCTCTTCGGGAGGCATATTATGCCCCAGCAGTCTCAATATATCGGCCGCACATTCCACAATATTGCTGCCCGGTCCATAGATTCCGACCACGCCGCTGTTGCGCAGGAATTCGTAATCCTTGGCCGGGATCACGCCGCCGGCGAAAATCTTGATATCGCTGCGCCCGGCCTCTTTCAGCAGGTTGATCAGCTCGGGGATCAGCGTCTTGTGCCCCGCCGCCAGGCTCGAGGCGCCGACCGCATCCACCCCTTCCGACAGGGCGAGATCGGCGGTTTCCTTCGGTGTCTGGAACAGGGGACCCGAAATCACGTCGAAACCCATGTCGGTGAAGGCGCTGGAGACGACATTGGCGCCGCGGTCATGGCCGTCCTGCCCCATTTTCGCGACCAGGATCTTCGGCTTGCGCCCGAGCCGTTGCGACACCGCATCGACGCCCTCGACCACCATTGCGTAGCGGGCATCGCCCTCATAGGCCTTGCCGTAGATGCCCTTGACCGGCGTCGGCCGCGTTTCATAGCGACCGAAGACCGCCTCCATCGCATCGGAAATCTCGCCGAGCGAAGCCCGCTTGCGCGCTGCATCGACCGCCAGCGCTAGTACATTGCCACCCGTCTTTGCCCCTTCGGTCAAGGCCTTGAGCGCGGCCTGGCAGGCTGCCTCGTCGCGTTCGGCGCGCATCTTCTCGAGCCGGGCAATCTGCCCCTGCCGGACTTTCGCATTGTCGATATCCAGCGTTTCCATCGGATCTTCGGCTTCGCGGCGATATTTGTTGACGCCGACGATCACGGCATCGCCCTTGTCGACCGCCGCCTGCCGTCCGGCCGCCGCTTCCTCGATCATCGCCTTGGGCCAGCCATCGGCCACGGCCTTGGCCATGCCGCCCTCGGCATCGACCTTTTCGATTATTTCCCAGGCCTTCTCGACAAGTTCGTCGGTCAGCGCCTCAATATAATAGCTGCCACCGAGCGGATCGACGACCTTGGTGATCCCGGCCTCTTCCTGCAGCACGATCTGCGTGTTGCGGGCGATGCGGGCGGAGAAATCGGTCGGCAGGGCAATCGCCTCGTCGAGCGCATTGGTGTGCAGCGACTGGGTGCCGCCCAGCGTCGCCGCCATCGCCTCGATCGTGGTGCGGATGACGTTATTGTAAGGATCCTGCTCGGTCAGCGACACGCCCGATGTCTGGCAATGGGTCCTCAACATTTTCGAACGCTCGGACTGCGCGCCCAGTTCGTCCATCACCCGGTACCAGAGCGTCCGTGCCGCGCGCAGCTTGGCGATCTCCATGAAGAAATTCATGCCGATGCCGAAGAAGAAGCTCAGCCGGCCGGCAAAGGCATCGATATCGAGACCCGTCGCCATCGCCTGCTTGGCATATTCGCGACCGTCGGCGATGGTGAAGGCGAGTTCCTGCACTGCGGTCGCCCCGGCCTCGTGCATATGATAGCCGCTGATCGAAATGCTGTTGAACTTCGGCATATGCTCGGATGTATAGGCGATGATGTCGGAGATGATCCGCATGCTCGGCGCCGGCGGATAGATATAGGTGTTGCGGACCATGAACTCCTTGAGGATATCGTTCTGGATGGTGCCGGAAAGTTGCGCCTGCGACACGCCCTGCTCTTCCGCCGCCACAATATAGAAGGCGAGGCAGGGAATGACCGCTCCGTTCATGGTCATCGACACCGACATCTCGTCGAGGGGAATCTGGTCGAACAGGATCTTCATGTCCTCGATACTGTCGATCGCCACGCCGGCCTTGCCGACATCGCCGACCACGCGCGGATGGTCGCTGTCATAGCCGCGATGGGTGGCCAGGTCGAAAGCCACCGAAAGGCCCTTCTGGCCCGCCGCCAGATTGCGGCGATAGAAGGCGTTGGATTCCTCCGCCGTGGAGAAACCCGCATATTGGCGGATCGTCCAGGGGCGGCCGGCATACATGCTCGCCTTGACGCCGCGGGTGAACGGCCCAAAGCCGGGCAATCCCGGATCACCGGCGTCTTCCGCCGTGTAGAGCGGCTTGACGGCAATGCCCTCGGGCGTTTGCCAGGTCAGGTCGCGGCCCCTGACTTCCTTGTCGGCCAGTTCCTGCCAGTCCTTGAGTGTCGGTTTGTCGGTCATAATATCGCCATCGTCTTGGGAATGGAAAAATGCATCACTTATATAAGGTAGTTATACAAGTCATCAATTTCCTTTGAATTCAGACTTGCGCTTCTGCAGGAAAGACAGGGCACCCTCTTTGGCGTCGTTGCTGTCCCCGGCAATCCTCTGCCCTTCTGCCTCGCGCAGCAATGCGGTCGCATAATCGCATTCCAGCGCCTCGGCCAGATTCTTACGCATGATTCCGAGCGCCACCGTCGGACCGCCTGCAAGCCGTTTCGCCAGCGCCATCGCCTCGTCGATCAGCGCATCCGGCTCGACAACCTTGTGGATCGCGCCCCATTCCAGTGCCTTGGCCGCAGGCAGCTTCTCACCCAGCAACATCATCTCGGTCGCGCGCGCCTTGCCGACGAGACGGGTCAGCATCCAGCTGGCACCGCCATCCGGAACCAGCCCGATATTGACAAAGGCTTGGAGAAAATAGGCTTTTTCGCTGGCAATCACGAAATCCGGTGCCAGGCCGATCGAGCAACCCACGCCCGCAGCCGGACCATTGACCGCGCTGATCGTCGGAATGGGCAGCTTGTGCAGCTTCAGCAGCATCGGATTATAGTGACGGGTCAGCGCCTTGTAGCTGCCCTGCCCTCCGGAAATCTCGCTGTCGCGGCCGCCCTGCAAATCGGCGCCGGAGCAGAAGCCCTTGCCTTCGCCGGTGATCACCAGCACCCGTGCATCACCGAGATGATCCATGGCATTGTTGATATCATCGGCCATGTCCAGCGAACAGGCGTTGAGCCGTTCCGGCTTGTTGAGCGTGATCGTTGCCACCTGATCGGCGATGTCAAACTTGATGTTTTCGAATTCCATATTTGGTCCTTTTGAACTGAAACGTCATCCTGAACTTGTTTCAGGAGGTCCTGAAACAAGTTCAGGATGACGATCCTATGATTAATGCCCTTTGGGCGTTTCCATGATTTCGGTTAGCATCCCGCCCATATCCTTGGGATGCACAAAAAAGATAAGCGTGCCATGTGCACCGATGCGGGGTTCACCAAGCACTCGCTTGCCCATCGCTTCGAATTGCTCCTTGGCGGCATGAATATCCGGCACTTCGAAACATATATGGTGCTGTCCGCCGAGCGGGTTTTTGGTGAGAAAGCTGAATATCGGACTGTCTTCGCCGAGCGGCTCGATCAGTTCGATCTGGGTGCCGTTGGTCGGACCTTCTGCCGGTGTATCAACGAAGCAAACCTTCACACCCTGCGCCGGCAGATCGAACGGTTCGCCGATCGATGTAGCGCCCATGACATCGCGCCAATGGACGATGCTGTCGGGAATGGAGGGCGTGACGACGCCGATATGATTGAGGCGGCCGAGTTTCATTTCGTGTCTCCGTGCGGTATGAATTTATGGACCAGCGGTGCGATCAGGGCGCCGACCGCCACGCCGAGCAGCCCTGACAATATCGCAAAGGCAAGGCCGCTGGCAAATTGCGCGGCCGATTCGGCGAACAGGCCGACCAGCGGATGCGAAATCCACTCAATCAAATGCTCCGGCCCGTGCCAGCCGATGGCGGCGATATTGTGGACCAGCAATCCGCCGCCGACCCAGGCCATGGCGAGCGTGCCGATAAGCGAGATGGCCGCCAGCAGCTTAGGCATCAGCTTGATCAGTCCGCGTCCGAACGAAGCGATGAAGCCTTCATGTTCCCGTGCCAGATGCAGGCCGATATCGTCCATCTTCACGATCAGCGCCACCGCGCCGTAAACGGCGACGGTAATCACGACCGCGATCAGCGCCAATATGATCCCCTGTTGCCACCAGACCTGGTCCGTCAGTTCCGAAAGAGCGATGGCCATGATCTCTCCGGAAAGGATCAGGTCGGTGCGGATCGCGCCGGCAACCATTTCATCCTCCCGGCCCGGGCCTTCGTCCAGCACGGGCTTGTCGTGCCTCGTGGTCTCGTCGACATGGAACAGTTCGAGCACCTTTTCGGCGGCTTCGTAACAGAGGAACAGGCCGCCAAAAATGAGGATGATCGGGATCAGGAACGGTGCAAACTGTCCCAAAAGGACCGCAGCCGGCAGCAGAAACACCAGCTTGTTCTTGAACGACCCCTTGGTGATTTTCCAGATCATCGGCAGTTCGCGCGCTGGCGAGAAGCCGGTCATATATTGCGGCGTGACTGCAGCATCGTCGATCACCACGCCGGCGGATTTGGTGCCAGCACGCGATGCGGCGACACCGATATCGTCGATCGATGCGGCGGCGACTTTCGCAATGGCTGCGACGTCGTCGAGGAGGGCTACCAGGCCGGTTGGCATTAGGCGGCACCGTCATTGCGAGGAGCAAAGCGACGAAGCAATCCAGCGCGGCAAGCGACGCTCTGGATTGCTTCGCTACGCTCGCAATGACGATAAGAAGGTTTCAACGCCCAATTATCACAGCGGAATATTGTCATGCTTCTTCCATGGATTCTCCAGCTGCTTGTTGCGCAGCTTCCGTAACCCCAGCGCCACCCGTCGCCGGGTCGAATGCGGCATGATCACCTCGTCGATGAAGCCCTTTTGCGCCGCGATAAACGGGTTGGCAAAGCGGGCTTCATATTCGGCGGTGCGTTCGGCGATTTCGTCCGCCGTCTTGCCGCGGAAGATGATCTCGACCGCGCCCTTGGCGCCCATCACCGCGATTTCGGCGGTCGGCCAGGCATAGTTGAGATCGCCGCGCAGATGCTTGGACGCCATCACGTCATAGGCACCGCCATAGGCCTTGCGGGTAATGATGGTGATTTTCGGCACCGTCGCCTCGGCATAGGCAAAGAGCAGCTTGGCGCCATGCTTGATAATCCCATTATGCTCCTGGCTGGTGCCGGGCAGGAAACCGGGCACGTCGACCAGCGTCACAATCGGGATATTGAACGCGTCGCAATAGCGGACGAACCGCGCCGCTTTCTTGGATGCATTGATGTCGAGGCAACCGGCGAGGATCATCGGCTGGTTTGCAACCACACCTACGGTCGAGCCCTCCATCCGGCCGAAGCCGCAGATGATATTGCCGGCATGGGCGGGCTGGACCTCGAAGAAATCGCCTTCGTCGACCATCTTGCGGATGACTTCGTGCATGTCGTAGGGCTGGTTGGCATTGGCCGGGATCAGCGTGTCGAGGCTTTCCTCCAGCCGGTCCCACGGATCGGCGGTCGGCCGTTCGGGGACCTCCTCGCGGTTGGACAGCGGCATGAAGTCGATAAAGTCGCGCGCCGCCAGCAGCGCCTCGATATCATTTTCATAGGCGAGATCGGCGACGCTGGTCTTGGTCGTGTGGGTAACGGCTCCGCCCAGTTCCTCCTGGGTGACGATCTCGTTGGTCACCGTCTTGACCACATCGGGTCCGGTGACGAACATGTAGCTGCTGTCCTTCACCATGAAGATGAAGTCGGTCATCGCCGGCGAATAGACGGCACCGCCTGCGCAGGGGCCCATGATCAGGCTGAGCTGCGGCACAACGCCACTGGCCAGAACATTTCTCTGGAACACGTCGGCATAGCCGCCGAGCGAGGCAACACCCTCCTGAATCCGGGCACCGCCCGAATCGTTGATACCGATCACGGGAGCGCCGACCTTCATCGCATTGTCGAGCACCTTGCAGATTTTCTCGGCATGGCGTTCGGAGAGCGAGCCGCCAAAGACGGTGAAATCCTGCGAGAAGACAAAGACCAGACGGCCGTTGATCGTGCCGGAGCCGGTAACCACGCCGTCACCCGGGATATGCTGCTCGTCCATGCCGAAATCGACGCAATTATGCTCGACATACATGTCGATTTCCTCGAACGAACCCTCGTCGAGCAGGATATGGATCCGCTCGCGCGCCGTCAGCTTGCCCTTGGCGTGCTGGGCGTCGATCCGCTTCTGGCCGCCGCCAAGCATGGCTTCGGCGCGCTTGGCCTCCAATTGTGCGATAATGTCTGACATGCATCCCCCGGCTGTGAATCACTTGGTGCGATAGGCCCTAGCCAATGCACAGCCGGTTAGGCAATCGTCAATAGTAATTAATCAGGCGATTAAACCTGAGCTATGTCCGTGTATGCCGTAGCGTCAGCCTATTTGAACAGCACCAGTTCCTCGGCCATACTCGGGTGCAGTGCGACCGTGTCGTCAAACGCCTGTTTGGTCAGGCCGGCTTTGACCGCGATCGCCGCCGCCTGCAATATTTCCGGGGCATCGGGGCCGATCATGTGCAGGCCGAGAATTTTCTCCGTTGGATGCTCCACAATCATCTTGTAGAGGCTGCGCTCCGGCCGGTCGGCAAACACATTGCGCATCGCCCGGAAGTCGGATGAATAGACCTTGATATTGCCGTATTTTTCGCGGGCCTCGCTTTCGGTCAGACTGACCGATGCGATTGGTGGCTGCGAGAAGACCGCCGAGGGGATATTGTCATAGTCGACGGTACGCGGATTGTCGCCAAACACGGTATCGGCAAAGGCCTGGCCCTCGCGGATTGCGATAGGGGTCAGCTGCACGCGGTCGGTGACATCGCCCACCGCATAGATGCTCTCAACATTGGTCCGGCTATATTCGTCGACGATGATGGCGTCCTTGTCATTCGTCGCAACACCGGCCGTTTCCAGCCCCAAACCGTCAATTTTTGGTCGTCTTCCGGTCGCCGCGAGCACAACATCGGCACGAACCGGTTCTTTTTTGCCGTCCATATACACATCCAGCGCGCCATCCTGCCGCTTCTCGATCTTGTCGAACGCGCAGTTGAACTTGTAGCTGATACCCTTGGCGAGGGAAATCTGGATAAGCCGGTCGCGGACGCTTTCGTCATAGCCGCGCAGGATGATGTCGGACCGGTTGACCACCGTGACATCGCTGCCCAGCCCGTTGAATATCCCGGCAAATTCATTCGCGATATAGCCGCCACCGGAGATGATGATGGTTTCGGGCAGTTTTTCGAGGTGGAACATGTCATTCGACGTCGACATATGTTCGCTGCCCGGGAAATCGGCCACCGCCGGCCACGCCCCGACTGCAATCAGAATATATTTCGCGGTCACCGTCCTGCCGCCACCCAGGCTGATCTCGTGCGGTCCGGTCAGTTCTGCGCGTTCCAGAATAATCTCGACACCATGATTTTTTAGCGTGTCCGTATAGGCATTGTTCAGCCGGTCCACGTCCTTGAGGACGTGATCGCGCAATTGCGCCCAGTCAAATTTGGCATTTTCCCAAGTCCAGCCGAAATTCTTGCCGTCTTCCAGATCTTCCGAAAAATGGGAGCCATAGACCAGCAGCTTCTTGGGTACGCAGCCCCGGATCACACAGGTCCCGCCGACACGATATTCCTCGGCCACGGCCACTTTCGCGCCATAGGAGGCCGAAACCCTTGCAGCGCGCGTGCCCCCGGAACCCGCTCCGATAACGAACAGGTCATAATCATATTCCGCCATGCATATTTCCTCGTGTCAGGGACCAAAGGCCCGCTTTTTCAGTTCTTCGGTCGATGCGTCGAGCTGGTTACCATTGTCGGCCGACAGGGTGTTGGCCATTTGCTTGCCCAGCTCCACACCAAATTGATCGAACGGATTGATGTTCAGCAATGCCGCGTTCACAAAAGTCCGATGTTCGTAAAAGGCCAGCAACGCGCCCAGTGTCCGCGCGTCCAGAATGTCCATTAATATGGTGACCGATGGTCTGTCACCCGGATAGTTTCGATGACTGTCATCGGATTTTTTACCCGCCATCAGCGCAGCCCCCTGCGCGAAGCAGTTCAGAAGCAGGCCATTGTGATGGGCCGGATCCAGGGAATCGCCCGGTTCGATGACGGCGAGAAATTCGACCGGAACCAGATGTGTGCCCTGGTGGAGCAGCTGGAACACCGCATGCTGGGCATCAGTGCCGACGCCGCCCCAGACGATTGGGCTGGAATGTAGCGACAGTGGATCGCCTTCCTGCGTCACCGACTTGCCGTTGCTTTCCATCTCCAGCTGCTGGAGATAGTCGGGCAGCAGCCCGAGACGCTCGTCATAGGCGAATACCGCTCTGGTTTCGCACCCGCGCACCTGGGCATAATATTGGTCGGCAAAGGCTGCCAGCACCGGGATATTCTGCTCCCACGGCGTTTCTTGAAAATGCTGGTCCATGGCCGCTGCGCCGGCCAGCAAGTCGGCAAAAACATCATAGCCGAGAGCGAGAGCCACGCTGAAACCGATCGAGGACCACAAGGAATAGCGCCCGCCAACCGTTTCGGAAAATGGCAATATGCGGGTTTCATCGATCCCCCATTGTACCGCCTGTTCCGGGTTGGCAGTGAGCGCCACGACCTGACCCAGTGGGTCAGCTACCCCCTGCTCCCGCATCCAGTCCAGCACCGACTGCGCGTTCAGCAAGGTTTCAGCGGTGGTGAACGTCTTGGAAGCGATGACCAGCAACGTCTTGTCGGCAGGAAAACGCTCCAGGACGGGCTCCAGAGCGGTACCGTCAATATTCGAAACGACCTCGAGTTCATATTTCTCATCGCCGAGACTGAGTGCCCGATGCAGCATTTTTGGTCCGAGCGCCGATCCGCCGATGCCGAGATGGATGATCTGCGTGAATTCGCCAAGGGCACCGGTATCAATGACCTCGATCAGGCTTTTCATGCGCTGGTGCAATGCGCGGGCATTTTCGACGCTTGCCGGGTTGCCGGTGCCACGTTCGGCACAATGTTCCGCCGCCCGTCCCTCGCTGACATTGACCGGCTCTCCCGCGAGCAGCGCGCTGATTTTCGCCGACAGGCCTGATCCGTCCGCCAGATTCCGGAAAGCCTGCACAGCGTGCTGGTCGAGATGGGTTTTCGAAAAATCGAGATAGAGGCCCGTCTGCTCCCGCCCAAAATTGGATGCTCGATCGGCATCATCCTGGAATAGCTGGTTTAGCGAAACTTGCGGCAGCGCCTTGATTGTCCGCCAATGGTCTGAAGTCATGCTGTCATCCAATCTCTGAAGTCTGAAGTGCGCGCCCGTTGACCCGCCATGCCCTATCCGGCGGACCGGCGCGCCTCAAGTTGAAAATCATGGCCACCAGGAGATGGCAAGAATTCTTGACGGCAATGCCATTGTCGGCGAAGGGGCGCCATGGCGCAAAAGAAAGCAGAACGATCGGAAACCCGCGACTTTGTCGCGTTCCTTGTGAAACTGGCTCTATTCATTCTGATATTGCGCAGTTTCATCGTCTCGCCGTTCAATATTCCCTCGGAGTCGATGCAACCGCGCCTGGTCGTCGGCGACTATCTACTGGTGGCCAAATGGCCCTATGGATTTTCCCAATATAGCCTGCCGTTCAGTGCACCCCTGATTCCCGGACGGATATTGCCCCATTCGCCCAAACCGGGCGATGTCGTGGTGTTCAAGGCTCCGCCCAGCGCACATGATGATTATATCAAGCGGGTCATCGCCCTGTCTGGCGATATTGTTCAGGTTACCAACAGCATTGTCTCGATCAACGGAACCGCAGTCGATCGCAAGAAAATCGACGATTTCGAGCATCCGGTGACACCCAACAGCCCCTGTTATCGGGCCGAATTTGAATCGGTGGGAGAAAATGGCACCCGGATCTGCCGCTATCCGCAGTATCAGGAAACACTGCCCAATGGCGTATCCTATCATATCCTGGATATCTATGCGGATTCCGAAGGGGACAATACCCAGGCTTTCGTGGTGCCGGAAGGTCATTTGTTTCTGATGGGCGACAATCGCGATCGCAGCGCCGACAGCCGCTTTCCGGCGCAGGAGGGCCAGGCGATCGGCATGGTCCCCGAGGAAAATCTGGTCGGCAGAGCCCTGGTGACCGTCTTCTCGACCGATGGTTCAGCCGAATGGATCAAGCCCTGGACCTGGTTTTCCGCCGCTCGCTGGAACCGCATCGGAGAAGGCTTTTGAACCGTCCCGATTTTCATGACTGGATTGCCACAATCACTGGTGCGCAACCCCTCGCACCGGAACTCTATATTCGGGCCGCAACGCATGGCAGCCACGGCGAAAAGGATTATCAGCGTCTGGAATTCCTGGGTGACCGGGTGCTGGGGCTGGTGATCGCGGATCATCTCTACCACCAGTTTCCGGATGAACCGGAAGGACAATTGTCGCAGCGCCTAAACGGGCTGGTTTCGGGTCCGGTATGCGGCGCCATAGCCAAGCAGATCGGTGTCGGCGATCATATCCTGCTCGGCAAACAGGCACGCGATGATGGCGCACGGCACAGCATCAAGGTGCTGGGCGACGTTATGGAATCCCTGATCGGGGCGGTCTATCTCGACCACGGCATGGAGGCGGCCCGCGGCTTCATCCTGCGGCACTGGGAGAGCCGGGTGTCGGCAACCGTTGCCGATGTCAGACACCCGAAATCTGCCCTGCAGGAATGGGCTGCAGCCAATAATCGCAAGGTTCCGGCCTATGAACTGATCGACAAGAGCGGTCCGCATCACGATCTGAAATTCACCGTCCGGGTGAGCGTCAGCAATATCGGCGAGGTCGAGGCAACGGCTTCCGCCATTCAGGCGGCCGAGACCGAGGCTGCCAAGAAATTTCTGGAAAAATACACATGACTCAAAAATGCGGCGTAGTGGCATTGATTGGCGCGCCCAATGCCGGCAAATCCACCCTGATCAATGCGCTGGTCGGACAGAAGGTCGCGATCACCAGTTCCAAGCCGCAAACCACGCGGACACGGCTATTGGGAATCGCGATTGAAGAGGATACGCAGCTTTTGCTGGTCGACACGCCGGGTATTTTCGAGCCGCATCGCCGCCTCGACCGCGCGATGGTGTCCGCGGCCTGGGAAGGCGCGGAAGACGCCGATATTATCGTGATGCTGGTCGACGCGCGCGCTGGTCTGGGGACCAAGGTCACCTCGATTGTCGAGCGGATCAAGCATCGTTCGGAAAAGACCATTCTCGTAATGAACAAGGTCGATATTGCCGCAAAGGACAAGATGCTGGGCCACGTCGTAAAGCTGCACGAACTGGCCGATTTCGACGAGACTTTCTTTGTCAGCGCCAAGACCGGTGACGGCCTCGAAGAACTGAAAGCCTATCTGACGCAGGCCATGCCCGAAGGCCACTGGCATTTCCCTGCCGACCAGGTTTCGGATGCCAGTGAACGCATTCTCGCCGCGGAAATCACCCGGGAGCAGGTTTTCCGGCAGTTGCATGCAGAACTGCCCTATGCCACCGCGATCGCAATGGAACAATATAAGGAACGTCCCGACGGTTCGCTCGAGATTCACCAGCAGATCCTGGTCGAAAAGGCCAGCCAGAAAGCGATCATCCTCGGCAAGGGCGGCCACCAGATCAAGGAAATCGGTGCAAAGGCAAGAGCGGAGCTGTCGGGGATATTGGGCAAGCCGGTCCATCTCTATCTGCACGTCAAGGTCAGCGCCAACTGGGACGAGGACAAAAGCCTCTATCAGGACATGGGGCTGGATTGGGTCAAATAGCTGCAGTTGGCTGGCCTGAAATGGCAATGCGACGAGAATACTAGGTAGTTTCCCTGATAGGCGAGGTCTTTGCCGGCGCATAGTCACGCAAACGAACGGCGCAGATCGGTTCGGCTGGTTGCAACCTATCCTGCGCCCGTATCCGACGATGAACCAATCGCAAAAAAGGAATAGAAATGAGCCACGTATTGCACGATCTCCATGCCGAATTTCCGAACGATGGCACCATATTGCACGAAATGAAGCTTTCAGACCGGCATTTCCGGACAATCTCGGATCGATATCGTGACATAAACAAGGAAATTCATCGCATTGAATCGGAAGTTGAAGCGGCATCTGATGAACGGAGCGAGGAATTGAAGAAGCAGCGTCTGGTCATTCTGGACGAGGTCGCTGGAATGATTGCCAAAGCCAAGGCGGCCTGACCAGGGAATGGCGCAGGTCGCAATCAAATTTGCCACCCGTTGCCGACTGAAAGGTGAACGACTTATCAGCGTGCTTCGAGACAATCTGGTTGCGAGCGGCGGCTGCCAGAGATTTCAAGCTTCTATGCTGACGGACCCCGGTTCTCGAATCAGCCCACCTGCATGATTAGAACCAGGCACATATCGGGTGCTGTCTCATTGCATGGGCGATTGCAGGTCGTGGCCGCGTTCATTCTATGTCAGATCCTGTCTGGCTGCGTATCCTTGCCTAGTCTGCAACCGGCTATTGGCTCTTCATCAAATTTTGATCCCTTGATATTCTTTTCCGGCCGGACCGAAGGCCATGGAAAATTGAAAAAAATCCTTTCCTCGCCGGTTGCGGTAACCGTCCACGGTCACGGTATCGTGGACGAAAAAGGCGTACTCACCCTTACGCAAGAGGTGCTGGAGGGCGACAAGCCGTCGCGGAAACGCAGCTGGCGCATCCATCGCATCAATAGCAATTCATATGGCGGATCGTTGAGCGATGCCGAGGACCCGGTTTCAATCGCGGTGGACGGCAACAGCATGCATATCACCTTCACAATGAAGAGTGGATTTCCAGTCGATCAATATATTTTTCTTGCTCCGGACGGACAGTCGGCAAAGAACATCATGGAGGTCGGGAAACTTGGCCTGAGAGTAGCCGTGCTGGAGGAACAGATCACAAGAACCACCGAATAGGGGAATATTGCGACGGCTTCAGGCGGGCAAGGCGAGCCGGACTTGATTCACGGCGCGATCCCGCCGGGATGGCTGCGCGAACTCCACCATCCGGCCTGCACCAGACCGGAGGCCCAAGAAAGTGATATACTCACTTCCTCGACACGCCGAGCTGTCCAGACTTCATTCGGCCTTGGCTTTTGCCGGTGCTTTCTTGGCCGCAGGCTTCTTTTTCGCTGCCGGTTTTTTCTTCGCAGCCGGCTTTTTCTTGGCCGCAGGCTTCTTCTTCGGCGCGGCTTTCTTGGCGCGCTTTTTGGCCGGGCCCTTGGCCGCGCGATCATCAATCAGCTGGGCGGCTTCTTCCAGGGTAAGCTGATCCTTGTCGACCGTCTTGGGCAGCGACGCATTGGTCGTGCCATCGGTGACATAGGGGCCGAAGCGGCCATCCATCAGCTTGATCTCGGCCTCGGTACGCGGATGCGCGCCCATGATCTTGAGCGGCTCCATCTTGCCGCGCCCCCGGCCACCGCCGTTTTTGGCCGCATCGGCAAGCTTCGCAACGGCCGCGTTCATCCCGATTTCAAAAACTTCAGGCGTGTTTTCGAGGCGGGCCGACTTGCCATTGTGGCTGAGATAGGGGCCGTAGCGACCGATTTGTGCCATGACCGGCTCACCGGTTTCCGGATGGATGCCAACCTCGCGGGGCAGCGACAGAAGCTTGACCGCCCATTCGAGCCCGAAATCTTCCGCCGGGATATCCTTCGGAATGGACGAGCGCTTGGCTTCCTTGCCCTCGCCTTTTTCGACATAGGGACCGAAGCGTCCGACTTTCCTGGTGATCTTCTCGTCGCTGTCCGGATCGACGCCCAGTTCCTGCGGGCCTTCGTCCTCCTCGGCATTGGCACCGCCACCCTGCGCGAAGCGTCGGGTGAACTTGCATTCGGGATAGTTGGAGCAGGCGACAAAGGCGCCGAAGCGGCCTCCCCGCAAGGCCAGCTTGCCTTCATTACAGCGCGGGCAGAGCCGTGGATCGCTGCCGTCTTCCTTTTCGGGGAAGAGATAGGGTTCGAGAAACTTGTCCAGTTCCGCCGTCACTTCCGACGGCATTTTCTCCATCACTTCGACCGTCTTCGGCTTGAAATCATGCCAGAAGGCTTCGAGAAGGGCCGGCCATTGCGCCCGGCCGCCGCTGACTTCATCAAGCGCATCCTCGAGCCCGGCGGTATAGTCATAGGCGACATAGCGGTCAAAGAACCGCTCGAGAAACCCGGTCAGCAGGCGCCCGCTTTCCTCTGCGAAGAAGCGGTTCTTCTCGATCCGGACATAGGCCCGGTCTTTCAGCGTCTTGATGATCGAGGCATAGGTCGATGGCCGGCCAATACCGAGTTCTTCCATTTTCTTGACCAGGCTGGCTTCGCTGTAGCGCGGTGGCGGCTGGGTGAAATGCTGGGTCGCGTCGACCGCCTTCTTCGCCGGACTGTCGCCCTTGGACATGGCCGGCAGCAGGCCGCCGTCCTCGTCCTTGTCATCGTCCCGGCCCTCTTCATACAGTGCCAGAAAGCCCGGAAATTTCACGACCTGCCCGTTGGCTCTGAGGCCGGTCTTGCCGGTCCCGTCGAGCATTTCCACGGTGGTCCGCTCCATCCGGGCGGACGCCATCTGGCTGGCCATCGCCCGCTTGAGAATCAGATCATAGAGCTTGGCATGATCGCCACTGCCGACGGTCCGTTGGGTAAAATTGGTTGGGCGGATGGCTTCATGGGCCTCCTGGGCATTTTTTGCCTTGCTCTTGTAAATCCGCGGGCTGTCCGGGACATAGCTGGCATCGTAGCGGTCAGCGATTGCCTTGCGCGCAGCAGAAATGGCGCTGCCATCCATCTGTACTCCGTCGGTCCGCATATAGGTGATCGCGCCATCTTCATAGAGCTGCTGGGCGATGCGCATGGTGTGGCTGGCGGAATAGCCGAGCTTGCGCGCGGCTTCCTGCTGCAGGGTGGACGTCGTGAAAGGCGGTGGGGGATTACGGGTCAGCGGCTTGGTTTCGACCGTCTCCACGGTGAACAGGCCGTTTTCCACCGCCGCCTTGGCCAGCATCGCCTGCTCTTCGTTGGCGAGGTCCATCTTGCCCAGTTTTTTGCCGTCGTGGACCGTGAGACGGGCCTCGAACGCCTGGCCGCCCTGCTCCATCTGGGCGGTTACCGACCAATATTCCTGCGGCTTGAACGCCTCGATTTCCCGTTCCCGCTCGACGATCAGGCGGAGCGAGACGGACTGGACGCGGCCTGCCGATTTCGCGCCGGGAAGCTTGCGCCACAAGACCGGCGACAAGGTGAAACCAACCAGATAATCGAGCGCCCGCCGCGCGCGATAGGCGTCGATCAGGTCCTCATCGAGCGCCCGGGGATGGGCCATGGCCTCGGTCACTGCAGCCTTGGTGATTGCGTTGAACGTCACCCGGTCGACGATATCGGGCAGCGCTTTCTTGTTCCGCAACACTTCCTGAACATGCCAGCTGATCGCTTCCCCTTCCCTGTCAGGGTCGGTCGCGAGAATCAGACGGGTGGCCTTTTTCGATTCGGCGGTAATTTCCTTGAGCTGCTTTGCCTTGTCGGCATAGTTCTGCCAGGTCATCGCAAAGCCATCTTCCGGATCCACCGAACCATCCTTGGGCGGAAGGTCGCGGATGTGGCCATAGGATGCCAAAACCTTGAAATCCGATCCCAGATATTTTTCGATGGTTTTGGCTTTGGCGGGTGACTCGACGATAACTAGCTGCATATGTTCCGATTTCTTTGTTCTCACGTATACGCGCGAGGCTGTGACAAGGATTGGGGATAGGTCAAGGCCCTGAATGAAGATTTTTGTCAATGGCGATCGCAAAATAGCCTCTGGCCCTTGGTCAGTGCAGCAGGCTCACTCGGGCACCAGCATGGCGGGTCAGCCGACCGGCGAGTTCCAATTCGAGCAGTGCCAGTTGCACCGAAGACGGCGGCAATCCGGATTGCCTAACCAATTCATCGACGGTCACGGGAGTGATGCTGAGCAGATCGATAACCGGTGCGCGTGCTGAACCATCGATATCCGTTTGACCGGTATCGCTCATAATCGCCTCATCTCGGTTGGTCCGCAATTCTTGATCAGGATTAGCAGATTCTGCCCGGATATCGAAATGGCGGATCAGTTCCAGCACATCATCGGCCGACTGGATCAGCGTTGCCCCATCGCGGATCAGCATGTTGCAACCCCGGGATCGCGGGTCGAGCGGGGACCCCGGGACGGCCATGACCTGGCGACCGGCTTCTGCTGCCAGCCTTGCGGTGATCAGCGAACCGGAACGGGGGGCAGCCTCGACGACCACCGTGCCGCGAGCCAGTCCGGCGATGATCCGGTTGCGATAGGGAAAATGCCGGGCGCGCGGCTCGGTTCCCGGTGGTTGCTCTGCCAGCAACAGCCCGCGCTCGGCGATTGTTCGCTGGATGTCTTCATTTTCCGGCGGGTAGAAGATATCCGGCCCGCCCGCGATCACGGCGATCGTCGCCATGTCGAGCGATCCGCGATGGGCTGCGGTATCAATCCCCTTCGCCAGCCCCGAAACAATGCAGACGCCCGCCTCGACCAGATTGCTGGCCAAGCCATGGGCAAAGCGACAGGCCGCCGCCGAGGCGTTGCGCGCACCGACCATCGCGACGATCGGCCGTTCCAGAAGCTCAAGCCTGCCTTGCCAAAGCAGCAAGGGCGGCGCATTGCCGAGTTCCGCGAGCAAGGGCGGATAGGCCGGATCACCGAGAAAAAGCAAACGGGCACCGAGCTTCTGGATCGCCTGCAGTTCCCGCTCGACTTGCTTTGCGCCGGCAATCCGGGGCGACCGCCCGCCTCCCCGTGCCGCCAGCGCCGGAATGGCATCCAGCGCTTGCGCCGCGGAACCAAATCTCCTGATCAAATGCCGGTAGGTGACGGGGCCGATATTCTCGGATCGGATGAGCCGGAGCCGGTCGAAGGCTTCCTGGCCTACGCCATCCACCTCAGGCGCTTTTCTTGGCCCCGATCTTCGGTTCTTCGCCCGCCATCAGCCGCTCTATATTGGGGCGATGTTTCCACAAAACCAGCAGGGCGAGACCGATGAACATGGGCATCATGGCATATTCTCCGAGGACAAAGGCCGAAATCGGAACCGATATCGCGGCCAGCATCCCTCCCACGGATGAATAGCGCCACAGCGCCAGCGAACCAAGCCAGGTGACCGCAAATATCAACCCGGCGGCGGGAATCAGGGCAGAAACAACCCCCAGCAAGGTGGCAACGCCCTTGCCCCCGTTGAATCTGAGCCAGACAGGATAAAGATGTCCCAGAAAGGCGCCCAGTCCGGCGAGAACGCCGAGCCCGCCGGAAACCTGCAAGGCGATATAGACCGCAGCATATCCCTTGGCCATATCGAGCAGCAGGGTCAGCGCCGCCATCGCCTTGTTGCCGGTTCGCAGCACATTGGTTGCACCGATATTGCCGGATCCAGTCTGCCGCAGATCGCCGCCTCCGCTGAGGCGAGTCAACACCAGCCCGAAAGGAACCGAACCCAGCAAATAGCCGGACAATAACACCAATATTGGCTCTACCCACATGGACTGCACCGAAAATACCCCTTGTTCCGTTCGCGCTATATTCACAGTCGATGATGAGCAAGCATCCCTTCGCAAAAATCGGCCAAGGTCAAACGCTTGTCAGACGAACCGAAGCGGTTGCCGACGGGATGCAAATCTGGCTATGGGAAAATATGACCGAAGCGCAGACGGGCGAATGCCCTCCCTTGTTATTTTTCGATTCCGGCGTCGGCGGGCTTTCGGTCCTGGACGAGACGATGAAGCTGCTGCCCTGCGCGCCGATCATCTATGCTGCTGACTATGCCGGCCTGCCCTACGGCATGAAGTCCGAGGCAGAACTGGCGGCGCGGGTTCCGGCGTTGCTCGGTCGACTGGTCGAGCGCTATCGCCCCCAATTGGCCACGATTGCCTGCAACACCGCTTCAACCATCGCTCTCGACCATGTCCGCTCGGCGCTGAATATCCCGGTTGTCGGCACCGTGCCTGCGATCAAGCCGGCCAGCGAGACCAGCCAGACCGGCGTGATCGGGCTGCTCGGCACCCAGGCGACCATCCGGCAGCCCTATGTCGACCGACTCGCCGCTGATTTTGCGGCGGACAAGATCTTGCTCCGCCACGCCGCGCCCGGGCTGGTCCATGCCGCGGAGGCAAAGTTGCGCGGCGAAGCACCGGATATCGGGGTGATCGACGCAGCCATTTCCGGATTGCTTGATCAGGATGGAGGAGACCGGATCGACACGGTCATTCTTGCCTGCACCCATTTTCCGCTGCTGCGTGATGAACTGGCTGCGGCCGCGCGAAGGCCGATCCAGTTTATCGACGGTGCGCAAGGCATTGCCCGCCGGATCGCCTATCTGACCCGGGATATCTCCTGGCCGGACGAAAGCCGGGAGGGTATCTTTGTGACGACGGGCGATCTTGCCGATATCGCGCCCTATCGATCCGCCTTCGCCAAATATGGCATAAGCCGATTTGAGCAGCTGTAGGTCGTTCGTGAGCCCAGCTTATTGCGAGTGGTTCGCGCTGGAAATTCCGAGAAAAGGCCGCTAAGAGCGCCAGCAACATGACCGCAAGAACAGATTTGACGCAGGATTTGGTGACATAGTGGACTACGACAAGATTTTTTCGCAAGCGATTGACCGGCTGCACGCCGAGGGGCGCTATCGGGTTTTCATCGATATTTTGCGCAACAAGGGTTCCTTTCCCAACGCTCGCTGCTTTGCCCATCACAACGGCCCGCAACCGGTCACCGTCTGGTGCTCGAACGACTATCTGGCGATGGGCCAGCATCCCGATGTGATCGCGGCGATGGAAGAGGCGTTGCACGATGTCGGCGCCGGATCCGGCGGCACCCGCAATATCGGCGGCAACACCCATTATCATATCCAGCTCGAACGGGAACTGGCCGATTGGCACGGCAAGTCCGGTGCCTTGCTGTTCACCTCCGGCTATGTATCGAACGAGGCGACGCTGTCGACGCTGACCAAGATCCTGCCCGGCTGCATCATCTATTCCGACGAGCTGAACCATGCATCGATGATCGCCGGGATCAAGAACAGCGGCTGCGAGAAGCGGGTGTTCCGGCACAATGATCTGGAACATCTGGAAGAGTTGCTGGCCGCCGAAGATCCGGAAGTGCCCAAGCTGATCGCCTTTGAAAGCATCTATTCGATGGACGGCGATATCGCCCCGCTGCATGCGATCTGCGATCTCGCGGACAAATATAACGCCCTCACCTATTGCGACGAGGTCCATGCCGTGGGCATGTACGGGCAGCGCGGTGGCGGCATTTCCGAGCGCGACAAGGCAGCCGAGCGGATAACGATCATCGAGGGCACCCTGGCCAAAGCGATCGGCGTGATGGGCGGCTATATTGCCGCGGACCAGAAGATCGTCGACGTGATCCGCTCCTATGCGCCCGGCTTCATCTTCACCACCAGCCTGTCGCCGGTGCTGGTCGCCGGTGCGCTCGCCAGCATTCGGCACCTGAAACAGTCGACCGCGGAACGCGACGGCCAGCAGGCTGCGGCGCAGACGCTCAAGAACCTGTTTGCCGACGCCGGCCTGCCGGTGATGGACTCAACCACCCATATCGTGCCGCTGCTGGTCGGCGATCCGGTCAAGGCCAAGAAGATCAGCGATATCCTGCTTGCCGAATATGGCGTTCAACTCCAATACCGCGATGATGACGAGGGCCACAACCAGCGAGGTGGTATTGTCGTTCAGACCACCATGCGAGTAGTGGGCGCTCGATCCCATGAAGAACAGCATGGGAACGGAAAAGAGGGTATTGGTTCTCGACGCAAGTCCGGCTTTGGGCGCT
>Ga0075467_10000603_pt1 | contig 29100 bp, 30 predicted proteins | sample DEB08_DNA_9_FD_75067 | JGI IMG/M metagenome (GOLD analysis project Ga0075467, IMG submission 75067) | Aqueous microbial communities from the Delaware River and Bay under freshwater to marine salinity gradient to study organic matter... | ecosystem: Environmental > Aquatic > Marine > Coastal ... | reverse complement strand
TAAGGAGACTGTTTTGTATCGCTTGCTCATACCCTCAAAATACAGACCGCCGCGCCTTTGGACATGCGGCGAAGTGAATCGCAGGCCCGAAAATCGTCAGGTCAATTCAGGCGCAGGAGTATACAACCTATGATTACGACTATATTTTTCTCGAGTTGAATCTGCAGGATATGGAAGGAGAGGAAGTTCTGAGGCAATGGCGCCTTTCCCGGGTCGACACGCCGATTTGTGATTCTCACAGGTTCCGACGACACGGAGAATAAAATTAGGAGTTTGGGCTTCGGTGTGGACGACTATTTGAGCAAGCTATTCCATCGCGAAGAACTTTTTGCGCGTACCCACGCAATCATCTCTCGCTCCAAGGGCGACGCGCAATCTGTGATCAAAACCGGGAAAGTATCCGTCAATCTGGACGCTAAGACTGTCGATTTCGGCGGGCGCGCGGTCCATATGACCGGCAAGGAATATCAGATGCTTGAGCCTCTTTCGTTCCGAAAGAGCGCGACGCTGACCAAATAAATGTTTTTCAACCATCTTTATGGCGGAATAGACGAGCTGGAACTGAAGATAATTGACGTCTTCATCTGCAAGCTACGCAAGAAACTTGCAGAGGCGACAGAAGGCGATAACAACAGCGAGACAGTTTGGGGGCGGGGATACGTTCTGCGTGATCCCGACCCGCTGGCGGTCGAACCCGAGCCGGTTGCCGCAACTGCCTGATCTCTTGTGACAAGCTAAGGCTGGACCTTGCCTTTGCCCGAACCTATCCATGTGAAAATGGGTTTGGGAGCCTCACATGTCTGGTGACGTACCAGTAAGCGATCTGAAGAAAGATCAAGCACGCGCCGAATTGCAGCGCCTGTCTATACTATTGAAACAGGCCAACCACGCCTATCACGGCGAAGACGCTCCTAATATTTCTGACGCTGCTTATGATGCGTTGAAGCGGCGAAACCTTGAGATTGAGGCGCGTTTCCCGACACTTGAGCAGCCAGAGTCTCCGTCCCATCAAGTCGGCGCAACTGCATCGCACGGCTTCGAGAAAGTCGAACACTCGATTCCAATGCTGTCGCTGGGAAACGCCTTTGACGACAGCGACGTTGTCGATTTTGATACGTCGATCCGAAAGTATCTCGGCCTGCCAACTGAAACGGCTTTGTTCTACACGGCCGAACCAAAGATCGATGGGCTTTCCTTGGCTCTCAGATATGAGGCGGGTGTTCTGGTCCATGCCGCAACGCGCGGCGACGGGCGCGTCGGCGAAAACGTTACTGCAAATGCACGAACTATTAAGAACGTTCCCGTCAGCCTGAACGGTGCGCCGGATGTTCTGGAGGTTCGCGGCGAAGTCTACATGAGCCACGCGGATTTCGAGGCTCTCAATGAAAACCAACTGCGGGCAGGCGGCAAGGTCTTTGCAAATCCACGAAACGCTGCTGCGGGTTCGCTGCGCCAGTTGGACGCCACGATAACTGCGTCGCGTCCATTAAAGTTCTTTGCATATGCATGGGGAAGCGTGAGCGAGCCGTTGGGCAAGACCCAAAGTCAGGCGATCGCGCGCTTGGCAGACCTTGGCTTTTCAACCAATGCGCTTACCCGCGTCTGCCAAAGTCCGGCGGAGCTTATTGAACACTACAGCAGCATCGAAGCGCAGCGGGCTACACTTGGCTACGATATTGATGGTGTGGTTTACAAAGTGAACGAACTTGGCCTGCAGGCCAGGCTTGGTTTCCGCTCGACGACGCCAAGATGGGCCATCGCGCATAAATTCCCGGCCGAACTGGCTTGGACCCGTCTAGAAGCAGTTGATATTCAAGTTGGCCGCACCGGCGCGCTTAGTCCGGTAGCGCGTTTGCATCCGGTAACGGTTGGAGGTGTCGTAGTGTCGAGCGCAACCCTTCACAATGAGGACTACATTGCTGGTCGCGACTCGACTGGGACGACCATTCGCGATGGGAAGGACATTCGCGTCGGCGATTGGGTTCAAGTCTACCGCGCTGGTGATGTCATTCCCAAGGTGGCGGATGTTGATCTGGCAAAACGCCCGGCGGACGCCAAAGCTTTTGTGTTCCCGACGCTTTGTCCTGAGTGCCAGTCCGAGGCGATCCGCGAGCCCGGCGATGCGGTGCGCCGTTGCAGCGGTGGTCTGATTTGCCCCGCTCAGATTATTGAACGTCTGAAGCATTTTGTGTCACGCGCGGCGTTTGATATTGAAGGGCTGGGCGCCAAACAGGTCGAGCAGTTTTTTGAGGATGGCTGGATCAAGGAGCCTGTCGATATCTTCACGCTTCGGGACCGATACGGCGCCGGGCTCCAGCAACTTAAGAACCGCGAGGGGTGGGGTGAGAAATCTGCAAATAATCTGTTTGATGCAATTGACGAAAAGCGCGTAATTCCTCTGAATCGCTTAATATTTGGCTTAGGCATCCGACATGTTGGCGAAGGTGCTGCGTCTCTTCTGGCGCGCCATTACGGGACATGGGATAAATTTGAGGCCGCAATGTCGGGCGCGTCTATCGATGACGATGAGACCTGGGAAGACCTGCTTGCAATCGATGGGGTTGGTCGCGTGATGGCCACATCGCTGGTGACCGCTTTTCATCAAACGGCCGAGCGGGCATCTATCGACCGGCTGGTTGCAAAACTTGATATTCAGCCCGTGTCGCGGCCGGCCACAGACAACAGCCCGGTTGACGGCAAAACCATCGTCTTCACCGGAACGTTAGAGAAGATGACGAGGGCCGAGGCGAAGGCGCGCGCCGAAGCCTTGGGGGCAAAAGTTTCGGGTTCCGTGTCGGCCAAAACCGACATTCTGGTCGCAGGGCCCGGCGCGGGATCGAAGGCGAAAAAGGCCGCTGAGCTTGGTGTCGAGATGATAGATGAAGATGGCTGGCTTGCGATGATCGAGGCGTTATGATGGGCCGCCCGGAAGCACTGTTCCCGCTTTTTTCGGACATAGAAACGCTGCCGGGTGTGGGGGCAAAAACCGCCAAGGCTTTCGCTAATTTGCACATCTTATGCCCAAAGGACCTCGTGCTAACTCTGCCAGTCGCTGGTATTGATCGCCGTCTTCGCCCCGGCATCGAAGGCTTCCCGGCGCCGGGTGTGATCACTGTAAAGGTCAAAGTTGAACACCACCTTCCGGCACGCACAAAGGGGCGTCCGCACCGGGTAGATGTCAGCGATGGCACCACGTCTTTCCAGCTTGTATTTTTTCACGCGCGATTGGAATGGCTGGATCGACAATTGCCGGTTGGCGAGGAAAGGATCGTCTCGGGCAAGCTTGAGGTTTTTGACGGCATCGCACAAATGGTGCATCCCGATCATATCCTGACCACAGATGCAGCGGCGGACATGCCTGAATTCGAGCCTGTCTATCCTTTGACACAAGGCGTTTCGCAGAAACTCATGGCGCGAGCAGCCACGGCTGCGGTGGGGCTTTGCCCCGATCTTGCAGAGTGGATAGATCCGGAATTGAAGGTTCGCGAAGAATGGCCTCACTGGACGGAAGCCGTCAAAGACGCGCATGCCCCGAAAGGCAGTTCTGACATTCTGCCGACAACGTCCGTTCGGGCGCGACTGGCTTATGACGAGTTGTTTGCCCATCAGCTGACGCTTGCGTTGGCACGTGGGCAAAGTCGCCGGCGAAAAGGACGACCCTCGAAGGCGACAGGAAAGCTTCAGGGGCCTGTTTTGAGCGTTTTGCCCTATGTGCCGACGAACGCGCAGATGCGTGCAGTTTCTGAAATACAGGAAGATATGGCAGACGGCCATCGGATGAACCGGCTTTTGCAAGGGGACGTTGGGTCAGGCAAAACCTTCGTAGCCCTGATGGCATTGTTGGCGGCGGTCGAGGCTGGCGGGCAGGGGGCATTGATGGCTCCGACAGAAATATTGGCGCGCCAACACATGCAAGGTTTGCGTCCATTGGCAGAAGCAGCAGGCGTCGTTCTTGAAATTTTGACCGGTCGCGATAGCGGATCAGAGCGTAAAGCAAAGTTGGTCGCTTTGGCCGCGGGCGATATAGATATCTTGGTTGGCACGCATGCCTTATTCCAGAAAGGTGTTGAGTTTCAAGATCTTCGACTTGCGGTGGTGGACGAGCAGCATCGCTTCGGCGTCTCTCAAAGGCTGCAGCTTGGTCGAAAATCCGTGGCAGCAGATGTGCTTGTGATGACGGCCACGCCGATCCCACGGTCGCTTAGTCTGGCCCAATACGGCGATATGGATGTGTCGGTTCTAGATGAAAAGCCGCCAGGGCGAACGCCTGTAACGACGGCCCTGGTGTCATCGGGACGTCTAAGTGAAGTGGTTGATCGCTTGCGGGCATCGCTTGATGAGGGGCGCCAGGCGTACTGGGTGTGTCCGCTTGTTGAAGAAAGCGAGACGTTGGGCCTTGCGGCGGCGGAAGACCGTTTCAAACATTTGCGCGCGACCTTCGGGGAAGGACGCGTTGGGCTGGTCCATGGACAGATGCCGGCGGCGCAAAAGGATGCCGCGATGGCGGCGTTCGTTGCCGGAGAAACCCGGTGCCTTGTCGCCACGACGGTGATCGAGGTGGGGGTCGATGTGGCGAACGCGTCGATCATGGTGGTCGAACGTGCGGAGACGTTTGGTCTTGCGCAGTTGCACCAACTTCGCGGTCGTGTCGGGCGTGGTGCTAAAGCGTCAACCTGCCTTTTGATGTATCAGGTGCCCTTGAGTGAGGCCGGACGGCGTCGGCTGGAAACTTTGCGTGACACGGACGACGGCTTTCGGATTGCGGAAGAAGACCTGGCGATGCGCGGAGCCGGAGATGTGTTGGGAACGGCGCAGTCCGGCATGCCGCGCTTTCGGATTGCTGATCTTGAGCGCCAGGCCGGGTTAATGGCGATGGCGCAAAAAGATGCGCGGCGTTTGATTGACATGGACCCAGGTCTGACGAGCCCGCGCGGTATCGCTGCACGTACACTGCTTTGGCTTTTGGAGCAGGACAAAGCTATTGAAATGATTTCAGTGGGTTAGAGGCATGGGTGGCATTTTGTTCACAAATGTTCTTAAAAAGTTCTTTACACTTAAGCTCAAATTTGAGAACAAAGGGTCAACAAAACGCAGCCATCCGCTGTTTGTTGCGAAGCAAAGGACGCCGACATGATTGAGATTAAAGATACGATTGCCCGTAGCCGAAGCACCATTGCTCAGGATTTCGCGGGCGCAGCCGCGCTTGTTGCGATCTTTATTGTGATGCTCAATCTGCCGGCTCTTTTCTAGGATTACCCTCTGCCTGCGGTCTGGTTGACCGGCCCTGCATCCTGTCCCCAATTTGATGCAATGACACTGTCCCGTCATGATCACCCCTGTCCCGGGGTTTTCACTGGTCATCCCACCAGATACGCCACTGACGCCGCCACCCTTTTGGGTGTGCGGCGTTTTTTTTAGAATATGGTAGGGAGAGTTCTTTTAAAGGGCGCGCGTCAGGTGCAGTCTGCTTTCTCGATCAATTCGATCGCTTCCGCTGTTGCATCAAGCGCAAGCATGATTGAGGCGTGGCGGTTTTTGAAATCCCTCGCAGGGATCAAGACTTCGTATTCACCAAAGGGAGCGCTTGGGACGGGGCCATCGTTTTTCATCATTTCTTTCAACTGGTCGCGCGCCGCGATGATCTCGGCCTTTGAGCGTCCTATGACATTTGACGCCAACACCGATGCCGAAGCTTGCCCCAATGCGCAGGCCTTCACATCCTGCCCGAACGCGGAAATCCGACCATCAGCCATCGACACGTCCACGGTTATCGTTGAGCCGCACAAGGGCGAGCGCTTTTTCACCGACGCCTGTGGCGCATCGATGCTGTCAGTAAGCGGAATATCCGCTGCTAATTCCAGAATACGCCCGGAATAAAGCTTGATAAGATCGGTTTCGGCCATGACTTTCCTTTGCGCCTTCAGCCCCCTAGATAGGAGGTCTTCGGCCCTCGCGCAAAGGTTTGGTACATGTCTTTCGATCCATCAAGTCTTGTTTACAATGATCAAGGTTTAATCCCTGCGATCGCACAAGCCGAAAGCGGTGAAGTGATGATGATGGCTTGGATGAATGCCGAGGCCGTCGAAAAAACGCTCGCGACGGCGCGCGTCACTTACTGGTCTCGTTCTCGACAAGCATTTTGGGTCAAGGGCGAGTCTTCAGGCCATACGCAGGCATTGATCGATTTCCGTGTGGACTGTGACCGTGATTGCCTTTTGATGATTGTTCGTCAAGAAGGCCCAGCCTGCCATACCAATCGGCGCTCGTGTTTTTATACATCTGTGCAAGACGGTGTCGAGGTCGAGCTTATGGCCCCTGAAATTTCAGACTAAGCCGAAAGCCCAACCATTTGTCTGATATCCGCAGGGCTTGCTCCGGCGTCGCGGTAGGTGCGAATTGCGCGCGCATCATCACGTTTGGCAAGGCGCTTGCCCGCGTCGTCACGGATCAAACGGTGATGGTGGTAAGTTGGTGTTGCAAGTCCAAGAAGCCTCTGAAGAACCACATGAATTTTTGTGGCTTCAAAAAGGTCTTCTCCGCGAACGACATCGGTGATGCCTTGTGCCGCGTCGTCCAGAACGACCGACAAATGATAGCTGGTCCCCATGTCACGGCGCGACAAAACGATATCGCCAATGGTCGACGCTAGGTAACTTTCGTCGATACGAACCGTCGATGTATTACCAAAAATGCGCTCGTTGAAGTCAAGGGGCAGGTCTTCGCGAAGCCGTGTGATGGCGCGAGACATGAACAGGCGTAGGGCCATGTTGTCTGGCATGGGAAGATTTGGATGCAAAGGCGCGTGATGGCGACATGTTCCGGGATAGATCAGACCATCCGGGCCAATTGCGGTTTCGTTTTCCTGCGGAGCCGAGACCGCTTCGGAAATGTCGCGCCGTGTGCAGTCACACGGGAAAAGCACACCATCGGCCCAAAGCTTGGTGAGGGCGTCCTTATAGGCAGGGGATCGCGTTGATTGCCGCACGACGGGTTCGTCCCAGGAAAGACCAAGCCACGACAAGTCGTCGTAAATCTGATCTTCCCACTTGGGCCGCGCACGGCTTTGGTCAATATCTTCGATCCGAACCAGGAACGTGCCGTCGTTTGCACGTGCCATGTCGTGCGCAAGGAACGCGGAATAGGCGTGGCCAAGGTGCAGTGGTCCGGTCGGCGACGGTGCAAATCGAGTGCGAATCGCCATCCTTCAGGTGCGGCGCAGCACGTAAATCGTGGACATCATATCCTTCGCGGGAAGGTGTGGCCCGTGATCTTCAAAAACCAATTCGATGTCCGGAGCCAGAACCGCAATATCCAGACGATCTGTGTATTGTCGATCCGCAAGCGTTGCATCGTTGAAGCTAAAGGCCAGCAATCCACCCGGGCCGATTGCATCGACCAGCATGTCGAGCGTTTCGGGGGGCGCAGCACCAAGGCTGACGACCCCGGTCGCCGCAATAGCAGGATAATCGCCGCGCCGTATGTGTCCCATCGAGCCGGGCAAGCCCTTCCATACCTGACGATAGGCGGGCTTCTCCTCGGCTTGTCGGAGCATCTCGGAGGAAATATCGGTGCCATCAATCACTTGAAACCCAACGGCTTTCAGCGCCATGCCAGCAAGACCAGTGCCGCAGCCAAAATCAAGTATCGGCTTTTCGATGTTTGCGCCACTTTGTCGTAAAGCAAGCGCAAGACGCGTCGGCGTGGCATAGCCCCATGTCGCGACATCGGTTTCATAGCTCTCGGCCCAGTTGGCATAGATCTGTTTGATCTCGTCGCCTGTATGGGCCGTCCATAGGCTTTTCGTAATGTCTTCTTCGCTCATTGCAACATGTTAAAGTATGGGCGGGTCCGAGGCGATGGAAAAATGAGTGCGCGGCTCTTGATAGAGAGCGGCACTCCTATTCCGCTGCCATTTCGGGGCGGTCTGCATCCCCAAGCCATGCCTGCCAGTCAACCTTGGCGCGGTCAGTGTAGGCCTTGTAGCGATCACGCCGTCCCCGGCGTCCGCCTTTGGCATCCACGGGCGGAAACAGACCAAAGTTGACGTTCATCGGCTGAAAGGTCTTGGCATCTGCACCACCGGTGATGTGGGTGACTAATGCGCCGGTTGCCGTCGTCACAGGCACGGCCGGAAGGCACTGCCCCTTTAATTCCGCCGCGGCCATACGCCCGGCCAAAAGGCCCATTGCGGCGCTTTCAACGTAGCCTTCAACGCCGGTTATCTGTCCTGCAAACCGGATATTAGGACGTGATTTCAGGCGCATCTCGGCGTCGAGGAACCGTGGACTGTTTAAGAAAGTGTTTCGGTGAATGCCGCCGAGGCGCGCGAAGGACGCGTCTTGTAACGCTGGAATGGTGCGGAAAACCTCTGCTTGGGCGCCGTATTTCATCTTCGTTTGGAAGCCGACGATATTGTAAAGCGTGCCCAGAGAATTGTCGCGTCGCAATTGGACAACGGCGTAAGCCTTGGTTTGGGGATCATGCGGATTGGTCAGACCGACCGGCTTCATCGGGCCAAAGCGAAGGGTTTCACGCCCCCGTTCAGCCATGACCTCAATCGGCAGGCAGCCGTCAAAATACCCGGCCGTTTCGCCTTCTTTGAACTCGGCTTTATCGGCCGCCAAAAGGGCGTCGATGAAAGCTTCGTATTGGTCCTTGGTCATTGGGCAATTTAGATAGGCGGTGCGTTCTTCTTCCGTTTCGCCTTTGTCGTAGCGCGACTGGCGCCAAGCGACATCCATGTCGATGCTTTCGGCGTAGACGATGGGCGCGATTGCGTCGAAAAATGCGAGGGCGTTTTCGCCCGTTTCGACACGGATGGCTTGCGCAAGTGTCCCGCTGGTCAAAGGCCCGGTGGCAATGATCCAAAGCCCGTCGCTGGGCAGTTCGCAAATCTCACCGTAGTCCACCGTGATGTTGGGGTGCGCCACCAAGCGCTCGGTTACGCCTTGTGCGAAGGCGTCGCGGTCAACAGCCAAAGCGCCACCTGCCGGAAGGCGGTGGATGTCGCCCATTTCCATGATCAAACCGCCCGCTTGGCGCATTTCCCAGTGCAAAAGACCGACAGCGTTTTGTTCGCTGTCATCAGAGCGAAACGAATTTGAGCACACCATTTCGGCCAGATGGCCGGTCTTGTGTGCAAAGGTCTCAACTTTTGGGCGCATCTCGTGGATGACGACATTGATACCCTGATTGGCGGCCTGCCAGGCAGCTTCGCTTCCGGCCAGCCCGCCGCCGATGATGTGGAGTGTGTTTGTCATGGGAGGCGATGTAGCCCCAGAAGATGCATTTGAAAAGGGATCAGGACGCGCGAACTATATCGAAATCTTCGCGAAAAAGAGTTTTGGGGTGCGCGTCGGGGGGGGCGTCAGGGTTTGCCAACCCGGGAAGGACAGTGTCTTCGAAGGGATCATCGGCCTGTATCTTGCCGCCGGCCGGCAGAGTTCCGTAGGCAGGCGCAAGGGTGTCTGCTTCAGCGTCTGCATAGGTCAACAGCAGCGCCCCAATCAGGGCCAGATCACGCCAGAAGCTGCCTATATCTTCCAAGCCCGCCGGGCTGACTGAGGCAAGATAACTGCACCAGAACAATATTATAGCCAGCAAAAGGGCGGCGAGACGGCGATGAAATCCGAACAGGATCATCGCCGAGAGACTTACTACACCAAGTCCTGATACGATTTTGGCCAAAGTCTCGGGCATGAAAGGTGTTGCAAGAACTGCAAGGTCCGTGCCTTTGATCAGCCCAAGTGCAAGCGCCATGAAATAGGACACGATCAGCAATCGGATCGCTGAGTGGCCAGTAAACATCTGTGACGTGTGAAGGGCGGCAGCTTTTCCCATTTTCCGAGTCCCCAATTCTCAAGTTTTGGGCAGAAAACCCTTTTAGACTCGATACTCAGTCTCCAAGCGCCTCGAGCATAAAATTTGTCCGAGACACAAAAGGTTTTGTCGTCAAAGTAGACGAAACGACGACAACAATGTGGCGATTTCCTGATTGCTACCCGGAAGACACAGTTTGAGGCCCCTACCACAAGCCCCTGCGCACCAACGGCGCAGCGGGGTCAACACTGCTAAACGGACGGGTTTCAGGGCAACGCCACCGGATTGACCAATCGAAAACGTGAGACCCAGTCCAAAGCGTGTTTCGCCCTGTGCGCCGTCACGCCCACTTAACCCGCTTTGAGCGACCTGCGCAAAGCCCCCAAGGCGTGCCGTCGAGGCGATACCTTGCGGTGAGCGAGGCATCAAAGGAAATCGCGCGAAAGCCTGCTTCGTCAAAATCTTTAGTGCAAGCGCCGTTTCAATATCGATTTAAGTGAATGCGGCGTATGTGATTGAGACGTCGCCAAAGATTTAGTCAAGGCCGTCCAGGTCCGAGACGCCGAGCCCGGCGCTACCTTCAAACGCTGTCATGTCTGATAAAGCCAATGCGCTTTCGATGCTCAGAGTTCTCCAGGTCACGATGCGTCCGTCAACGTCGGAAAGTGACCCGCCGCCCCCGCACTTCTGACCAGTATGGGGTATAATATAAAGATGCGCGCCGAGCTTGCCAATTAATCCTTGATCCGTATCCGCGAAGGACACATCCCCCTGAGAGCCATGAGCCTGCGTCATTGCCACATCAAGTCGGGCCGAGAGGTCCGATTGTGCGGTGCCAGCCTTGTCTTGGATCATGCCGAACCGAAGGTCTATGCCCTAAAAACCAAGGCTGCTTTGCGCCGTGACGGGCGTCGATATCATAGCGAGACAAATGGTTGTGATGATTTTATTCATGATCCCGCTCAAAACGAGCTTATTTCAGCGCCGCACCCACCCACGGATCAAATTAAAAAGCAAAGAATTCATTAAGAATTCAATCTTCATAAATGGTTAACGGTCAAAGTTGCTAACGAAGATTAATATTGGCATTATCGAGTAAAGCTTACAGAGCCACGTGCAAAACGCGGCTCTGTAAGCGATTGAACAGGTTGCCTATTCTGGGGAACCTTCTGTGTCTTGAACCGCGCCTTCGACCATACCTTCTTCAGCGTCGTCGCCGGCATCTTCGTCGTCCTGATCTGCAATCCATGCCACTGAGACCACAACTTCGCCCTTGGAAGTGTTAAAGACTTTTACGCCGCCGGCACCACGAGAGCGGAACGAAATGCCCTCAACCGGCACCCGGATCGACTGGCCTTTGGATGTGGCGAGCATAATCTGATCCGGCATTTCGACGGGGAAACTCGCCAGAAGCGCGCCACCGCGCATTGCGGCATCCATTGCTCGAACACCTTGTCCACCGCGACCGCGAACAGGGTAGTCGTGGCTTGAGCTGAGTTTTCCGGCGCCGTTGGCCGTGATGGTTAAAATCAAGTCCTCGGAAGCCGACATTTCCGCGTAACGCTCAGCGCTGATTGCGCCTTCTGCTCCATCATCGTCGTCATTGCCGTCCACATCATCGACAAGACCTGCCGCAGCACGGCGCATTTTCAGATATCCGGCGCGCTCTTCCGGGGTCGCTTTGAAGTGGCGAATGACGGACATGGAGACCACGCTATCGTCCTTGGAAAGCCTTATGCCACGCACGCCGGTACTGTCGCGGCCCTTAAAGACCCGCACGGCCGTCGTCGGGAAGCGGATCGCGCGGCCTTCGGCGGTGATCAACATCACATCATCGTCCTCAGACGCGATGCGCGCATTTACGAGGCTTACGTCCTCTGGCAGTTTCATAGCAATTTTGCCGTTTGATTTGACGTTGGTGAAATCGGACAGTGCGTTGCGGCGCACGTCACCTGTGGAAGTAGCAAATACAATCTGAAGCTGGTCCCAATCGTCTTCGTCGCGGTCCACCGGCATCATAGCCGCGATCGAAACACCGGTTGGGATGGGTAGAATATTGACGATTGCCTTGCCTTTGGACGTCCGTCCGCCCAACGGCAGACGCCACGTCTTCAGCTTGTACGCCATCCCGTCAGTCGTGAAGAACAGCAATTGCGTGTGGGTGTTGGCGACGAAAAGCGACGTCACTACGTCATCGTCTTTAAGCGTTCCACCGGACACACCCTTACCACCGCGTTTTTGCGCCCGAAAATCGATCAGGGGCGTGCGTTTGATGTAGCCAGACTGCGTGACCGTAACGACCATGTCCTCACGCTCAATCAGGTCTTCGTCTTCCATGTCTCCGGACCAGTCGACGATCTCAGTGCGACGCGGAACGGCAAACTGCTCTTTTACCTCGCGCAGTTCGTTCGAGATGATCGACATAATGCGATCGCGCGAGCCGAGAATATCAAGGTAGTCCTTGATCTTGGCGGCCAACTCCTCAAGCTCGTCCGTGACTTCTTTAACGCCGATTTGTGTCAGGCGCTGGAGACGAAGTTCAAGGATTGCGCGGGCTTGAGCCTCTGACAGGTAGTACGTCCCGTCTTCGTTCATCGTGTGGCCCGGATCATCAATCAGACGGATGTAGGCGGCAATATCTTCGGCAGGCCAGCGGCGCTCCATCAGACGTTTACGGGCTTCCGGCGCATCCGCGCTTGAGCGGATCGTTGCGACCACTTCGTCTACGTTGGTGACGGCCACGGCGAGACCACACAGAACATGGCTGCGTTCGCGCGCTTTGCGCAGCTCAAACGCCGTACGTCGAGCCACGACTTCTTCGCGGAAGCTGATGAAATACGTAAGGAAATCGCGTAGCATGAGCGTTTCTGGACGGCCGCCGTTCAGCGCAAGCATATTGCAGCCAAACGACGTTTGCATCTGGCTGAACCGGAACAGCTGATTTATCACAACTTCTGGCGTTGCATCGCGTTTTAGCTCGATCACGACGCGGACACCGACGCGGTCGCTTTCGTCTTGAATACCGCTAATCCCCTCGAGCTTTTTGTCGCGGACCAGATCGGCGATTTTCTCGATCATTGAGGCTTTATTGACCTGATACGGGATCTCGTCGAGCACGATTGCGTAGCGGTCTTTGCGGATTTCTTCGATCCTGGTCTTGGCACGAATGATGACGCTGCCACGACCTTCCATATATGCTTTTCGCGCGCCCGCACGGCCAAGGATCAGGCCTCCGGTCGGGAAATCGGGTGCTGGGATGAATTCCATCAGCCTCTCGGATGACAGGTCCGGATCGTCGATAAGTGCCAAAGTACCGTCGATTATTTCACCGAGATTATGCGGAGGAATATTGGTCGCCATGCCGACCGCAATGCCAGCAGCACCATTGACCAACATATTTGGATAACGTGCAGGAAGAACAGAGGGTTCTCTGTCCTTTCCGTCATAATTGTCCTGGAAATTGACGGTATCTTTTTCGATATCGGCCAGAAGAAAGCTGGCAGGCTTGTCCATGCGCACTTCAGTGTAACGCATCGCCGCCGCGTTATCGCCGTCCATCGAGCCGAAGTTGCCCTGACCGTCCAGTAGCGGCAGAGACATCGAAAATGGCTGCGCCATGCGGACAAGCGCGTCGTAGATCGCACCGTCACCATGCGGGTGATATTTACCCATCGTGTCGCCGACTGCGCGGGCAGACTTACGGTATGATTTGTCGTGCGTATTTCCGGTCTCGTGCATGGCGTAAAGAATGCGTCTGTGCACAGGCTTTAGGCCGTCGCGGAGGTCGGGTATGGCGCGCGAAACAATAACCGACATTGCGTAGTCCAGGTAGGACGTGCGCATTTCATCCGCGATCGAGATCGTTGGACTTGTTGGCGCTGGCTTCTCAGCGCCGCTTTCTTCTGTATTTTCAGGAGGTTCCGGAGTGTCGCTCACGTTATTCTCGCTTCGGGGTTTGGCCCGCTAGATTTGGTTGATTTCACTCTAACAGACCCCAACACCTAGGCGCAATGGCCCATTCAGCAGGGCCTTGGCCGCCACATCTAGGGTCTGACTGCGGTCGAGCATTTCTGTTGAATTGTGGGCTTTCAGAACGTCCTGAGTTGCTTAACCAGCAAAAAGACGATTTTGCGCCGAATAACGCTAAGCTACATGAATTTATTGGTTTTTGGCGGAAGAAATTGAATTCTCTGTGGAATCTGGTGCGTTTAGCCGATGGCACAGGGCCGACGTCTGGCGCGTGGGAAGGGGTGGTTGGTGTACTCTCTTTGCACTGACTTTGACCGATGTCGGTACAACTTCTGTGTAACGTCGGTATTGCGTCGGTGCAGACGTTCGCATCGTAAGCGAACCGTTAGGGCCCAAGAGTGCCGCCCGGCTATGCCTCAGGCGCCTGCCACCGCGTCATCGTCCCTGGTCATTGCCTTGAACCAAATTAGGGCGATGACGAGAGAGGCAACGACGTTCCAACTGGCCATACTGACACCCAGAAAAGCCCATGCCACCTCGTCGCACATGACAATATCCACAGGGGCATCGAGGGACAGTAGGTCTGCGCCCGACATGCCGCCCAGACCTGGGCCGGTGCCGCTGCACGATGTCGGGCCTTCCCACCAACCGCGTTCGACGCCGGTATGATACGCACCGATGCCTGCGGTTGTGAGTGCTGTCAGCGCGCCGAGTAGTGCCAGAAGAAGATATGGGCCGACGATCAGGGCCACGACGCCGACCCCGACGCCCATCCAATGTGGCCAACGCTGCCAAAGGCAAAGCTTGCAGGGCGCGTAGCCGAGGGCCTGAAAGATGTAGGCTCCGATCAGAAGGGCAAGCGAGCCCGCGGCGGCTAGAAGCATCAGATTGCGGCGTGTCATAGGAACCTCACGGCATAGAACCCACCGACAAGCAGGATCACGAAAAGGGTGAAAAGAAGACCGAGATACTTTTCGATGAAGAGACGGATCGGGTCGCCAAATTTCCACAAGAGGCCTGCCACTATGAAGAAACGAAGGCCACGCGCGACGATTGAAGCAACGATAAACACCGGGATCGAAAGCCCCGTCCAGCCCGACATGATAGTGATGACCTTGTAGGGAAAGGGTGTGACGCCTGCGACAAGCACAGCCCACGCGCCGTAGGCGTTGAAGCGTTCGTTGAAGGCGGCAACCGCGTCGGACTTGCCGTAAAAGTCGAAGATCGCCTGACCGATGGTGTCAAAAAGTGCGGCACCAATGAAATAGCCCAAAAGGCCGCCAAAGACAGACGCGACCGTCGCGACCAATGCGATGAGCCAGGCTTTACGCGGTTGGGCCAGGATCATCGGGATCATTATGATGTCCGGTGGGATCGGAAAGAAAGAGCTTTCTACGAAAGACACCGCCGCTAACGCCCAAAGCGCGCGGGGATGTGCGGACAGGGAAAGCGTCCAGTCGTATAGCCTTCGGATCATCTGCTCTGCCTTTTCTTAGGAGAAAGTCTAGGCCACGATTGGACTGTTGTCGTCAAGGGTTTGGAGTGCAGAACTCAGGCGCAATAGCGTGAGTGTGAAAGGGATTGTTATGAAGTGGCGTGGGCGTCGGAGCAGCAGACCTTTGGATCTTTGGTGCGTGGAGACATTGCTGAGGCGATGAATGCCGCCAAGCAGATCGGTGATGATATCTTGCAAAAGTTCGCGGGACGCGTGCTGCAGCTGCCTACCCTTAGCCACGGCAAATCCGAGCAACGCCAGCGCTGGTTCGCCCGTGGATATGAAAGCGGAGAGATGCGCGCATGCGATACCTTCATTGCGGAGCGTCTTTGGGCTTTTCGAGCCGGAAATCACGCGCTATGAGGACCTTGGTGCGCCCGAGTGGCGGAATGGTAGACGCAGCGGATTCAAAATCCGCCGCCGCAAGGCGTGGGGGTTCGACTCCCCCCTCGGGCACCACTTTTCTCTTTGTTAGAATTCTGCGCCATTGGTTCAGTCCTGATTTGGCGGCCTTTGCGCTTGCAAATTTATCCCCATCATGGCCTGAAAGGCGCATGAGAACCATAGCTTTAGCCCTGTTTACTGTGGCCTTTGCGGCGCGCCCTGCCGTTTCGGAAGAGGTGCTCTTGGCCGTCGCGTCGAACTTTGTGACCGCGGCCGAGGTCCTGGCCGAGTCGTTTGAAGCCGAAACCGGGCACTCCGCGGTGTTCAGCCACGGCTCGACCGGCACGCTTTATGCACAGATCGTGTCAGGCGCGCCGTTTGATGTGTTGTTATCCGCAGATGCCGCACGGCCAGCGCTTTTGCGAGATAGTGGCCTTGCGACGGCGGTTAGCACCTATGCCCTGGGGCGTTTGGTTCTGGTGTCGGGCAGCCCGATCGATCTGGAAAACGCGGAGGCTGCTTTTGAGGGGCAGCGCGTCGCATTGGCGGATCCGCTTGTGGCTCCGTACGGAGCAGCCGCGATTTCGGTGATGGAGAATCTGGAACTCGACACGGCCACATTTCAGCCGATTTTGGTGACCAATGTCGGACAAGTTGCGACCCTTTATGTGACGGGCAATGCGCAGCTGGCGTTTCTGGCCGAGGCGCAAGTGCCGTTCATTGGCAGGGCTGAGGTTACACGATTGGAGGGGCTTTACTCCCCGATCCAGCAGGATGCAGCGTTTTTGGCGCGCGCAGGCGATAACCCTGCGGCGGTGGCGTTTTGGGCGTTTTTGGCATCGGATGTGGCGGCGCAGTTGATTGTGGCCAACGGCTACGATCTGGCACAATGACGGTATGGCCTGCGATATGGTTGACGCTGAAGCTGGCTTTTGTGACGACCGCTATTTTGCTTGCCGTGGCGTTGCCTTTGGCGTGGTGGCTGACAACGACACGCTCGAAGGTGCGACCTGTTGTCGAAGCGATCACGACGCTGCCTTTGGTTTTGCCGCCGACTGTGCTTGGCTTTTATTTGTTGATCCTGATGAGCCCTACAGCGCCGTTTGGGGCGCTTTGGTTAAGCGTTACAGGCGATACGCTGACGTTTTCGTTCACCGGCTTGGTGATTGCGTCTTTGGTGTATTCGCTGCCGTTTGCGGTGCAGCCGTTGCAGACGGCGTTCGCGTCCGTGCCGCGGCCCACGATGGATGCGGCAAGGACGCTTGGTGCGACACCGCGGGATGCGTTCTTGACGATTGCTTTGCCGCTTGCGCGCCGGGGGTTTTTGACGGCCGGGGTTTTGACTTTTGCTCATACCGTGGGCGAGTTCGGAGTTGTGCTTATGGTCGGCGGAAACATACCGGGGCGCACACGGGTGATTTCGATAGAGATTTTTACCGCTGTTGAGACCCTAGATTATGCCACTGCACATCTTTTGTCGCTTGGGCTTTTGGTGTTTTCGTTCTGCGTTTTGATGCTTGTCTATGTGTTCAACCGGCGGGGGGGCGTGCGCGTTGCCTGACCGCCTGCATTTCCGACTGAAGTTGAAGCGCGGGCGTTTGTTCACGCTGGACGTCGAGGAAAGCTTGCCGTTGCAAGGGGTGACCGCGATCACCGGACCGTCGGGCAGCGGGAAGACATCGCTTTTGCGCGCGCTTGCGGGGTTGGACTTGGACGTTTCAGGCGAGCGGCGTGTGTCGTTTTGCAATGCCGACTGGGACGGGCCGGGGGGGCATTTGCCCGCCCATGAGCGGCGAATCGGCTTTGTCTTTCAGGACCCCAACCTGTTTCCGCATCTGAGCGTTGCGGGCAACATTGGTTATGGCGCCAAGCGGCGGCAGGTTACGTCGTTTGATGCGATTGTCGACGCGCTTGATCTGGGGCCTTTGCTGGACCGGGGGATCGAAGGGCTGTCGGGGGGCGAAGCGCGCCGTGTGGGCTTGGCACGAGCTTTGGCGTCCAATCCGGCAGTGCTGTTTCTGGATGAGCCGATGACCGGTCTGGACAGCCAGCGCAAGTCCGAGTTCCTGCCTTACATCGCGCGCGCGGTGTCGCAAGCGCGCGTGCCTGCCCTTTATGTGAGCCATGCCAGCGACGAGATCGTAACCCTTGCCGACCGCGTTCTGGAACTTGGCGCAGGTCATATCACGGGATGGCGCACGGCGCCTATGCGATTGAACGCGCATGTAGTGGCCGAGACCAGTCCCGGCGTGGAGGTGCGTCTTGACGGCGCCGATGCGGACGGGCCGGGGGCGTCGATCCCTTTGGCGTTGCGTGCCTTGCCAGGAGAAGCAATCGGGATAGGGCTTCCTGTCGAGAGCGTTCACTTCAGTTTGCATCATCCGGGCGCGGGCTCGGCCATTATGGTCTTGCCGGTGACTGTGACGCGGCCTGCGGGCGCACGAGGACAGGCGGTTATCGATGTGCTTGGACAGTCCGTCACGGTGCCAGGCGTGGTGCGCGTTCCGAATGCAACGACGCTTTGGATGTCGATTTTGCGCGTGCTTCCACGCCCTATGGCGGGCGATTCGCGAACATAAGCGGAATTCCGCCCATCAATGAGCCGCTTTGGTTTCTATTGGTGCTTTGACGAAAACACTGACTGACCCGGCCTTCGCGACATAATTGCGCCCAATTGGGGACATGACGGATTTGTGAGTGTTTCTAATAACGGGACAATCAAGCTGGTGACTGGGAAGGACTTTTTCGTAGGGGATCCGTGTAGCGTGTTCGTTCCCTTAAGTTTTCCAGCTCCGGACAGTGTTTCTGTTTTGACATCAATAGCTTGATACATTGCCTTAAGCGCGTGCCGCATTTCGGATCGCGCATTGTGTGGTGGCGCCCTGAGTGCCCCAATGTGGCCGTTTTTGCTTTGGTCTTCAGGGCGGAAAGGATAACTTTTCCTTACCTCGCTGGGGGGTAGTGATGCGGCATGGGGGTGCCGCGCATGGCTTGCAGGACGTTCCTGCAGGTTGGGTATCGAGTGCTGCCGGTTGGCGGCGGGGATCGATGCTCCCTGTGTGATTATTCGCCCTGTTGCCGGGCACCACGGGGATACACGCATCGATTCCCGTCACTTAACTCAATCGGTTGTTGCGAAGACCTGAGGACACCCCTCAGCGAGGATTCGTACAATGACGATTTCACCGATTACACCATGTTTTACGCCGGGCACGTTGATTGCCACGGATTGCGGTCCTGTGCCAGTCGAAGCGCTTCGCCAGGGGGACCGCATCGTTACGCGCGACAACGGCCTGCGCCGGGTGCATTGGACCGGCAGGCGCGATGTGGATTATTCGGAACTGGCATTTGAGCCCGAGTTGGCGCCGGTCCTTGTGCGAGCAGGGGCCTTAGGGAACGGCCGGCCATACCGCGATATGATGGTCAGCCCGTCGCACCGATTTCTGATCTCGCAGGAGCAGTCGTTTCTTGCGATTGGCGGCGACGAGGCGTTGGTCGCGGCACGTCATCTTATGGACGGGCGCATGGTGCGGTCAGCGGCCACCTTGGGGGTGAGTTACATTCACCTCTTGTGCGATGCGCATCAGGTGATCCTGGCGGATGGGGCGTGGACCGAGACGTTTCACCCCGATGATCAGCTCATGCGGGCACTTGGAAATTCCCAGCGGCGTGAAATATTGGATCTGTTCCCCGAGGTCGAAACCATCGGGGCTGCAACGCGGTTTCCGGCCGCGCGGGATGTAATCAAAGGGCTTTGACGTCTTCGCTTAACGCTCGGGGATGAGGCCTCGGGGGCTGAAGCGCAGGACCAGAAGTAGGATCAGGCCCATCGTCAACAAGCGCATGTGTGCGGCACTTTCCAACAGGTGAGCTTTCAGCCAGTAGCCGTCGGCCATTCCGGAGGTAATGAACTGGATGAAGGTGAGGCCAAAGGGCTCCACCATGACCCAGAGGTACCAGATGAGAAAACCGCCAAGGACCGAACCGAAGTTGTTCCCCGAGCCTCCGACGATGACCATGACCCAGATGAGAAACGTGAAGCGCAGCGGCTGGTAGGTCCCGGGTGTGAGTTGTCCGTCGAGCGTGGCCATCATCGCGCCTGCAAGTCCGCAAACGGCCGAGCCAAGGATGAAGATTTGCAGGTGCCGCGCGGTGACGTCCTTGCCCATGGCTTCGGCCGCGTCTTCATTGTCGCGGATAGCGCGCATCATGCGGCCCCACGGCGAAGCAAGAGCGGCCTGTGACAGCCACAACAGGATAATCAGGACGGTGATAAACAGGCCGGAGTAGGCGAGTTTTACGGTGATCGAAGACGCTGTGACGGGATCAAAGCCCCACGAGGTCATGCGCTCGACGAAGAAGGGATCGTTTTGCAGGTCGATCTCGTAGGGGACAGGGCGCGGAATGCCGATTACGTTTTTTACGCCGCGGCTGAGCCAATCTTCGTTCTTCATCATTGCAATGACGATCTCGGCAATGCCAAGGGTCGCGATTGCGAGGTAATCTGAGCGCAGACCAAGGGCGGTCTTGCCGATTAGCCATGCAGCACCGGCAGCGAAAAGCGCACCGACGGGCCATGAGAAAAGCACGGGAAGTCCGAGGCCACCGAGGTAGCCTGTTGCGGCGGGATTGACCTTTTCGATGGCGGCTGTCGCGGGATCCAGTACCGCTCGGTAGATGAAAAAACCGACAATAAGGATCGCAAGGACGACAAAAACTTTGGTGCGTCCCTTGGGCAATCGGCGCATGGCCTGATGGGCAGCGATGACTGTGGCTATGCCGAGGAGTAAAGCGGCGATAACGCGTAGGCCACCGGCGGCCCAGGCCTCGTTCACGGGGGGCATGGCGACAAGGACGGCGCCGAGACCGCCGAGGGCGACGAAGCCCATGACGCCGATATTAAACAGGCCCGCGTAGCCCCATTGCATGTTCACCCCAAGCGCCATGATGGCCGAGATCAGACCCATGTTGACGATGCCGAGGGCGACGTTCCAGCTTTGGAAAAAGCCGGTCGCGGCGATCAGGCCAAAGACCACGAAAAACAGGATGATGTCGCGTGGAAGAAGGGTCATATCGATTTCCCCTGAAAGAGACCGGTCGGCTTGAACAACAGGACGATGACAAGAATCGCGAAGCTGACGGCGAACTTATAATCGGTCGATAGAAGCTGGACGAGGCTGTCGGGCTCCCATGCTTCAGGCAGAAGGTATCCAGCGACCTTTTTGAAGGCGTAGGTGACGGTGACTTCTGAAAACGCGATGACGAAGCCGCCCGCGATGGCACCAAGGGGATTCCCCAGGCCTCCGACGATTGCTGAGGCGAAGATCGGCAGGAGAAGTGAGAAATAAGTAAATGGTTTGAAGGACTTATCGAGACCATAGAGGACGCCTGCGGTGGTAGCAAGGGCTGCAACGATGATCCATGTGATCATCACCACGCGTTCCGGGTTGATGCCTGAAAGCAGGGCGAGGTCTTCATTGTCGGAGAACGCGCGCATAGATTTTCCGGTGCGCGTTTTGTTCAGGAACCAGAACAACAATATCACTACGATAATGGCGACAACGACCGTTAGGGCAGCGGTGGATTTGATTGCAAGGCCTTCGCTGAGACCCGTCTTTTCCTTGAAATCGCGCGCTGTAATGATGAAGCGTGCGCCATCTGCGAAGCGTTGATCGTCGGGGCCGATAATGAAACGAACAAGGCCGTTCATGATGAACATAACACCCATCGACACGATCACAAGGATCACCGGGGCGGCCTTTTGTTCGCGGTAGAATTTGTAGACCAGCCTATCCGTTGCTAGCACCAAAAGCGCTGTTCCTGCGATCCCGATGGGCAGGGCTAGGAGCGCTGTCGGGAAGACACCAAGGTTAATTCCGAGGCTTTGCAGACCCCATGTCGCAAGGATTGTTACCATCGCACCAAACGCCATCGTGTCGCCGTGGGCGAAGTTAGAAAACCGCAGGATGCCGTAGATCAACGTCACGCCAAGTGCGCCTAGCGCAAGCTGGCTGCCATAGACGATGGCAGGGACAATGACAAAGTTGGCAAGGGCCACAATTGCGTTCAACAGGTCGATCATATAGCTTCCGTTCCGGTCGCGTTGTTCAGAAAGTATAGGCCACGCGGTGCGATATCACGCCGAGATGGCTTCACGAGGTTGAGGGGATGATCTGGATTTGCATCACTACCCCCCAAGGAATGAGCGGCGGACTTCTGGATCATCGAGGAGGGCTTTTCCGGTGTCTGTGAACGCATTGCGTCCCTGCACCAAAACGTAGCCTTTATCGGCGATCTCAAGCGCCTGCCGCGCGTTTTGCTCGACCATCAGGATCGAAATGCCCGTGTGGGCCACCTCGATAATCCGGTCAAAAAGTTCATCCATAACGATAGGGCTGACGCCCGCTGTCGGTTCGTCCAGCATCAGGACTTTGGGTTTGGTCATCAACGCGCGGCCCACGGCCACTTGCTGGCGCTGGCCGCCGGACAATTCGCCTGCGGGCTGAAGCCGTTTTTCGCGCAGGATGGGGAACAGATCATAGACCTGTTCCATCGTTGTCGCGATATCGTCCCGGCGTAGGAAGGCCCCCATTTCAAGGTTCTCTTCGACAGTCATCGACGTGAAGATGTTCGAGGTTTGCGGCACGAAGGCCATGCCTTTGGCGACGCGGGCTTGCGGTGTGAGGCGGGTGATGTCTTCGCCGTCAAGACGAACAGCGCCTTCGCGGACGTTCAGCATTCCAAAGACGGCTTTCATCGCAGTGGATTTGCCCGCGCCGTTCGGGCCAACGATCACGGCAATCTGGCCCTTGTCGACGGAGATGGTGCAGCCGTGAAGGATGTCCGCGCCGGTGCCGTAGCCGCCGGTCATGTCGTCCCCGATAAGAAAGGGCTGGCCTTCGCGCGTGCCGGGACGCCCTTCGGTTTCGCTGCCGTAGGATTTCAACGTGCCAGGGGGCTTTGGATTGGCGATGGACTTGTCTTTGTTGCCACGCGCGTTCTGATAAGGGTTGTCGCTCACGCGCCGGCCTCTGCTTTGACTTTGTTTTTGAGGCCTGTGCCAAGGTAAGCCTCGATGACTTGTTCGTTGGATTTGATCTCTGCCATTGTTCCTTCGGCCAGGACTTTTCCTTCGGCCATGACGATGACGGGATCACAAAGGCGGCCAATGAAATTCATGTCATGTTCGATGACACAGAAGGTATAGCCGCGTTCTTCGTTGAGACGCTTGATGGCGTCCGCGATGGTATTGAGAAGGGTGCGGTTCACGCCTGCGCCGACCTCGTCCAAAAAGACAATCTTGGCGTCGACCATCATGGTCCGCCCAAGTTCAAGTAGCTTCTTCTGGCCACCCGAAAGGTTGCCTGCTTTCTCGTTTTTCAGATGATCAATGGTAAGAAATTGAAGGACTTCATCGACCTTCTTCACAAGGGCTTTCTCGTCTTCGATAATCTGCTTTCGGCCAAGCCAGGCATTCCAGATAGTCTCGCCGGATTGGTTGCCGGGCACCATCATCAGGTTTTCGCAAACTGTCATTGAAGAGAATTCATGGGCGATCTGAAAAGTGCGAAGAAGCCCTTTGCGGAATAGCTCGTGTGGGGGCAAGCCAGTGATGTCTTCGCCATCCATGTAAACGCGCCCAGACGTCGGGGGTAGGCGGCCTGCAATCACATTGAAAAGTGTGGTCTTTCCCGCTCCATTCGGACCAATCAGTCCGGTGATGGAACCTTTCTTGATCTCCAGCGTTGACCCGTCGACCGCATGAAAGCCGCCAAAGTGTTTGTGAAGGTCGTCAACGACGATCATGTTTCTTTCCCCATGCCCGAACGCTGCCCTTTTCTATCCCGTCCAGGTGGATTCATCCGGGCGGGTGTTAAGTATTTATGAAACGGCCCGGGGGTTGACCGGGCCGTTTCATGCTTTTTCAGATCAGCGATACTTCGCGGTGACTTCTGCGCCGCCTTCGTAGTTGATCTGGCGGTAGTTGCCGGCACTTTCGCCCGGTCCGATCAATTCGACCGCCGACGCGCCGACGTAGTCGATTTCGCCGCCATTCGCGAGGATCTCTAGCGCCTTGCCGAGCTCGCCCGGGAAGATTTGCTCGCCCGGTGCGTTCGCGACGTTCATGACTTCGTTCTTGAACTCGGCCGAGTCAGACGAACCAGCCGCTTGCATGGCAAGCATGATAAGCGCCGCGGCGTCATAGCTTTCGGGTGAGAACGGTCCACTTGGGTTGAACGCATCACCTACTAGATCGACATACATCTTCGATCCTGGACTATCGGTGCCTGGAATGTTGCCGGTCGAGCCATCAATTTCTGAACCAAAGTTGGAGACCAGAGTATCGCTGACCATACCGTCTGGGAAGTGAAACGTGTCGAAGGCGCCAGAGTCAAGCGCAGCTCGAACTATACCTGTACCGCCGCCGTCAACATAGCCAGCAACGACGAGACGCTCGCCACCGGCTGACGCCAAGGCGCCGACTTCTGCGGTGTAGTCTGCTTTGCCGTCTTCATGGGCTGCGTTGATCGTGACCGTGCCGCCTGCTTCTTCGTAGGCAGCCTGGATCGCGTCGGCAAGACCCTTGCCGTAATCGTTGTTGGTATAGGTAACGGCAACTTCTCCAACGCCCTCTTCAAGCAGAATGTCGGTGATAACCTGACCCTGACGCGCATCGGAAGGGGCTGTGCGGAAGAACAGACCGTTGTCTTCTGCGGTCGTAAGACCTGGCGATGTGGCCGATGGCGATAACATCACGATGCCGTTTGGGATCGCAACGTTTTGCAGAATGGCACCTGTCACGCCAGAACAATCCGCACCCATGATCGCATTTACGCCATCGCTGGTAACAAGACGTTCTGCGGCAGCGGTGGCTGCGCCGGCGTCAATACAAGTCGAATCCGCTCGCACAGGCGTGACGGTCGCGCCACCAAGCAGTTTGCCCGATGCATTCACTTCGCTGATTGCCAGTTCTGCGCCATCCCCCATGTCCGGTGTTATCGATTCAAGCGGGCCCGTGAAGCCGAGGATGATACCGATTTTGATCTCTTCGGCGTGAGCGTCTGCAAAGGCGGAGCCCGCACACAGTGCGGTCGCGGCCGAAGCCATTAGTAGTTTTTTCATTTTTTTATCTCCCTGATGAGAACTATTGTTCCGAAAAAGACAATAGTGAAGAAAATCATAATGAAAAGGGGCACACCTAAGACTTCCGTGACGTAAAACCTGTGCGTGAAATTTGGTTTCTCCACACTAGCTGTTTATCTTTGTTGAAATAAAGGAGACGTCCACCATGGTCAGGTTCGTAGCTATCCTCGCCGTCTGTTGCGTTGGTACGGCCGGTGCCGCGTTTGACACGTCGTCGGGGCAAGTGCGTGTCGCGCCGATTGTGAATGGTCTGGATGAGCCATGGTCGTTCGGATTTCTGCCCGATGGGCGGCTGCTGATTACAGAACGCGAAGGCATTTTGCTGCTGGTCGATGACGACATAACACAGGTGGCAGGACTGCCAGAAATTGCGGATGTCGGGCAGGGCGGTCTTCTGGATATTCTGATCCCGCGCGATTTTGCACAACGTCGTGAGATTTTCATGAGCTATGCCAAGCCGCAGGGACGGGGTGCGGGCACGGCGCTTATGCGCGCGCGTCTTTCCAAGGACGGCGGTCGTTTGTCTGAAGTAACGACTATCTTCGAGATCGAGCCCAGCACATCGGGTGGTCAACACTTCGGATCGCGCATTGTCGAAGCGCCGGATGGAACGCTCTTTTTAACTATCGGTGATCGCGGCGCGCGCGATACGGCGCAGGATTTGTCGATCGAGACCGGATCGGTCGTGCGGGTGAACCGTGACGGCTCGGTGCCTAGGGACAATCCGTTTGTGGGTCAGGACGGTGCACAGCCTGAAATCTGGAGCTTTGGCCATCGCAACCCGCAAGGCGCAGCACTTGATCTTGCCGGTAACCTTTTGGTTGTCGAGCACGGGGCACGTGGCGGCGACGAAGTAAACAGGGTGAAAAAGGGAGCGAATTTCGGCTGGCCGGTGATTTCATACGGACAGCATTATTCCGGTCGGTCAATCGGCGAGGGCACGGCCAAGGACGGATTGCAGCAGCCGGATTTTTTTTGGGATCCGTCGATGGCGCCTTCGGGAATGATGATTTATTCCGGTGCGCTTTGGCCGGAATGGCGCGGTGACATCTTTGTTGGATCGCTGAAATTCGACTATATTTCACGGCTGGACGGCACCCCCATGACAGAGGTCGAACAACTCACCGGCGACGAAACCCTCCGGGTCCGTGATGTGCGCGAGGGTCCAAACGGTGGAATTTGGTTTCTAAGTGTTGGCAATGGCACTCTTTATCGCATGACCCCAAACTGAACGAAGGTCTTTGGATCCCGAAAATCCCCGCCGGAAGCAAGTAAATTATCCCATCGCGTCGAAAGCCGAGGGCTTTGAACTAGACCGAAAGCCGTGCGGCCTGCGCACCGCGTTCGCGGTAGGGTGTGGTGTCGTACTGCGCGCGGTAGCATTTTGAAAAATGCGAAGGCGAGGCAAAGCCGCAGGCAAGGGCGACGTTGATCACGCTCATATCAGTTTGCATCAAAAGGTTGCGCGCCTTTTGCAGCCTTAGTTCCATATAGTAACGCTTTGGGCTGCGGTTTAGATATCGACGAAACAGTCGTTCCAACTGGCGCGTCGACATGCCGACATCTTTGGCAAGTATGGACGGGCTGATGGGTTCCTCGATATTGGCTTCCATCATCTGGATGACGGCCGATAGCTTCGGATGACGCACGCCGATGCGGGTGGGGACAGACAGACGCTGCGTGTCCTGATCCGTGCGGATCGTCGTATAGATCAACTGGTCTGCCACGGCGCTCGCAAGGGTCTCGCCGTGATCGTCGGCGATGAACTTCAGCATCAGGTCGATCGACGCCGTGCCGCCCGCGGTGGTAAATGTGCTGCCGTCGACCACGAAAACGGATTTGGTTAGAGTGACGTCTTCGAATTCTTCGACGAAGCTGTCCTGATTTTCCCAGTGTATCGTCGCGCGCTTGCCGTCTAAGAGGCCCGCCTTGGCCAGCGAGTATCCCGCCGTGCACAGACCGCCCATTTTGGCACCACGTCGCGCTTCGCGCCGAACCCAGTTCAACAGCTTTTTGGTTGTCGCATTTGCAACATCGATGCCGCCACACAGCACCACGGTGTCGTCGCGGCCGACTTCAACAAAATCGCTATCCAGACGAAAGGCTGTGCCGGCAGAGCAACAAGCCGTATCGCCGCCTTCGCCAATTATGCTCCATTCATAAAGCGGTTTGCCCGACATACGGTTGGCAATGCGGAGACTTTCAACCGCGCAGGCGAAGCAAAGCAGGGTAAACTGATCAAGAAGGACGAACACAAAACGGCGCGGCTTGTCCCCGGTGCTTTGGATGTCAATTGTCTGGACTGCGGCATCGCCCATTTGTGGTTCCAATCGCATGTATTCTACCACCGAAACACCATTTCAGAGGGCGCGGCAAGGGACGCTGGTCGCGTTTTCCGACAGGATTTGTCGCGAACAGGGCTCGCTCGGCGGCAAATCCCGGTTTTCAACCCCTCGCTGCTGCCCTATAAGCCACTCTCGCAATGTGGATATTGTTGTTTTCGAGGACGAACAGATGAGCGATTGGCAGAAAACCGGATGGCGCGCAAAACCCCGGGTGCAAATGCCTGACTATATGGACGCGGGCGCTTTGGCTGAGGTTGAGGCGCGTCTTGGGTCGTATCCGCCGCTTGTCTTTGCGGGCGAAGCGCGCCGTTTGAAGCGTGAATTGGGCGCGGCTGCGCGTGGTGAGGCATTCCTTTTGCAAGGCGGCGACTGCGCCGAGAGCTTTGCCGAATTTTCAGCTGACAACATTCGCGACACGTTCAAAGTCATGTTGCAGATGGCGATGGTTCTGACTTACGGCGCGAAGGTGCCTGTGGTGAAGGTTGGCCGGATGGCGGGGCAGTTTGCGAAGCCACGCTCGGCCCCGACCGAGGTGAAGAACGGCGTTGAGCTTCCGTCCTACCGTGGTGATATCGTCAACGAGTTGGAATTTTCCGAAACGGCACGCCGTCCTAGCCCAGACAAGATGCTGCGCGCTTACACGCAGGCGGCGGCGACTCTGAACCTTTTGCGCGCGTTTTCAACCGGTGGTTTCGCCGACATTCACCACGTCCACAGCTGGACGCTTGGCTTCGCCGAAGGTGTCGATGCCGAGCGCTATCGCGATATGGCTAATCGCATTCAGGACACCATCGACTTCATGGCTGCTGCTGGTCTGACGGCTCAGACGAACCACGAATTAAGCCAGGTCGATTTCTACACAAGCCACGAAGCTTTGCTTTTGGAATACGAGGAGGCTTTGACGCGGATCGATTCCACGTCCGGCCAGTGGCTGGCGGGGTCGGGTCATATGATCTGGATCGGCGACCGCACGCGTCAGCCAGACGGCGCGCATGTGGAATTTGCCAGCGGTGTTCAGAATCCGATCGGACTGAAGTGTGGTCCGACCACAACAGCTGAGGATCTGAAGATCCTGATGACCAAGCTGAATCCGACCAATGAGGATGGGCGTCTGACACTGATTGCGCGTTTTGGTGCGGGCAGCGTGGGCGATCACTTGCCGCGTCTGTTGAAGACGGTGAAGGAAGAGGGCGCGAACGTGCTTTGGTCCTGTGATCCGATGCATGGTAACACGATCAAGTCGTCGACGGGCTATAAAACGCGACCCTTTGAAAGCGTTCTTCGAGAAGTGCGTGAGTTCTTTCAGGTGCATGGCGCCGAGGGCACTGTTCCGGGTGGCGTGCATTTCGAGATGACTGGGCAAGACGTGACTGAATGTACAGGTGGTGTGCGTGCTGTTAGCGACGAGGACTTGTCCGACCGTTACCACACAGCGTGCGATCCGCGTCTGAACGCGTCGCAAGCGTTGGAGCTTGCCTTCCTTGTGGCCGAGGAACTTAGCGCTCGGCGCGCAAGCGCGATGTCGGCAGCTGTTGGCTGAAACGTCACTCATAAATGCAAGAAAGGCCCGCCAGTTAAGCGGGCCTTTTTCATTCTGGTTCGGTGTGATCATTCCTGATCAATAAATGTGTTGTCGGTGACAAGGTGCAGATGTGCACCCTTTTCTTGGGGGGAAATTGTGCGTTTTGCAGGGTACGGAGCGTCTGGCTTTTCAGGGGACGATGCCAGCGGCGTGCACTGAATGCGGTTTTGATCGTCGGTTTCGGAAGCCTGGCGCAATTGAGTGACGTCGTGGTCGGCAAAACCCACCAGACCGCATCTGCTTTGGCCGGTGATCTGAAGCTTGCGGGCGCTGCGGCCGATGTCGCCGGACATCACGACGACGCCAAGTGCGCGACTGATCTCGCCTAGGTCACTTCGCAAAGGCAATAACACCATGTCACC
>Ga0075467_10000600_pt1 | contig 29164 bp, 27 predicted proteins | sample DEB08_DNA_9_FD_75067 | JGI IMG/M metagenome (GOLD analysis project Ga0075467, IMG submission 75067) | Aqueous microbial communities from the Delaware River and Bay under freshwater to marine salinity gradient to study organic matter... | ecosystem: Environmental > Aquatic > Marine > Coastal ... | reverse complement strand
TCCTCACCGCCCTGTTTTCCGGCTGGTTTCTGAAGGAAAATATGCCTCCCCGGACATGGGTCGCGACGATCATCGCCTTTGGCGGAGTGCTGATCATGCTGCGCCCCAATGTCGCCGCCTTTGGCTGGGTGGCTGTCCTGCCGCTGATATCCGCCTTCGCCATGTCGACCATGCTGATCCTCAACCGCATGGTCTCGACCCAGCGGTCGATCTTCGCGGCGCAATTTTACATTGCCTTCTGGGCGGCAGCCTTCCTGATCATTGCCACGCTGGTCGGGCATTGGCTGGTCCCTATCATGGCTCTGCCCGGCCTACCCGACTGGGACGTGGTCCTGCGCTGCCTGCTGGTGGCCCTGACCGCCACCGGCTGCCATTTTCTGCTGTTCATGGCAACCATGCGCACGACCGCGGTCGCGATTGCCCCGATCGTCTATATCCAGCTGCTGATTGCGACCGCGATCAGCGTCTTCATCTTTGGGGATCCGATCGACCTGACCGCGATGATGGGAGGATTATTGATAATTTTCAGTGGTTTGTTGCTCTGGCGCAGCGCGCGCCGGGCGACAACGGTGCTCGAGGCCTAGCCGCGCTCGCAAAGCTCCCTGAGGAGCTCGAGATGCTGGTCGACGCTGTTTTCGATGGAATAGGCGGCAGCGCAGGCTCTCAGCGACGCGATCGGTTGCGGATGGTCAATTTCGGCATTTATCGCATGGGCGAGCGCTTCGGGATCCTGGATGGGCACCGTGCCCTGACCGACCTGATGCAGTAACTCGGTCAGGCCGGCCGAACAATCGGTTGCGACCACGGAGCAGCCCGTCGCCATGGCCTCTATCGGAACAGCCGGAAAACCTTCCCATCGCGAGGACAGCACAAGAATATCCGACTGCGCGAGATAGGGCGTCACATCGTCTACAAACCCCTTGAATTCGATCCGATCAGCAATGCCCAATTTTGCGACCCGGCGCCTGACGTCATCCAGAAGCGGTCCATCTCCCAAAATCGTCATCGACCAGGGCCGGTCCGCGATCCGGGCAAGGGCTGAAACCAGGGTGATATAGCCCTTCTGCGGCGCAATCCGGCCCACCGACAGCAGCTGCGGCTGGCGTGCCGGATCACGAGCGGACCGTTGTTCTCCTGCAGCCCACATGTCGGCATGAACAGAGGGATTGGGAACCGCATGAAATTTTCTGGCCGCGCGTGGATACATATGTGCATATGTTTCCGCATCCGGCGCGCTGAGGGTCAGCGTCATGTCGCCCAGACTTGCGGTCCAGCCAAATCGCCATGTCCGATAGAATTTTACCCATGCTCCGAAGCCAGGGCGCAGGACCGGATTGGTGATTTTCTGGATGATCTTGGTCGGGATCGGCCCGGCGAGCCTTCGCGCGATAGCCAGCGACAGATTTGTCTGATTGCCGGCCGAAAAAATTGCCCTCGGCCGGTGCGTGCGCATCATGCTTGCGACGGCAGGAATCTGAAGGACCAGCTGCACGCCCCGTCCGCCAATTCGCGGTGTCGGTACCATCCGCACTGTCACATCCGCTGCGATCAGATGCGCAACCGGGCCGACCGCCTTGGTCAACCATAATTCGGTTGATATGCCCCGTTTGGCCATGCCATTGGCGAGCAGGACTGCAACACGGTCCAGTCCGCCATTGCCGGGTTCGTAGAGGAAATGGACGATGGGGGAAGCACCGGTCATCGAATGCCCGGTGCACAGGAATCCGCCGGACTAAGCATTTTCTCCAAATCTTGCGTGGTTTTTCCGGATTTTGCCCAAATCACGATCCTGCCGGTGGATCGGAACAGATGCCCGCGGCTTAAGATTGAGAAAAGGCTTCATATACCCAACTTGGCTCTCGCTGGCATGGCGGGGAAAGAGGCAAGGCTTAGTTCAAGAATATTACCGTATAAAGACGGTCGGAACCGATTAGCTGACCGCTTCTGCCAGGACCGTCAGGCCCTTCTCGTTGACCTGGGCAAAGCCGCCCTGAACCGAAATTGTCTCCGGCGCAGCGCCTTCGGTCGCGTAGATGACCAGATCGGCATCGCGAATCGTCGACATCACGCCGGCATGATTGGCCAGTACGCCGAAATCACCCTCGGTGCCGGGCACCACCACCATGAAGACCTCTTCCGACCGGACGAGTTTCTCTGGGGTTACGAGTTCGAAATGTAAGTTCGCCATTTTCTTATCCTTTATCCCTCTCCCTTGAGGGAGAGGGTTGCGACGACTTGGCAGCTTGCTGCCTAGTCATAGCTGGGTGAGGGTGTTCTGCCATCTGGTGCAGGGTGCACCCTCATCCAACTTCGGCTAGCTGGTAAGCCAGCAAGCCTCCGTATCCTTCTCCCTCAAGGGAGAAGGCTTCCATTCATCAGGCCGCTTCAGCCGCCATTTTCTTGCCTTTTTCGATCGCTTCTTCGATGCCGCCGACCATGTAGAAGGCGTTTTCGGGAAGATGATCATATTCGCCTTCGACAACCGCCTTGAACGATTTGATCGTGTCTTCCAGATCGACGAACTTGCCGGGAATGCCGGTGAAGACTTCAGCCACATGGAACGGCTGCGACAGGAATTTCTGGATCTTCCGCGCCCGCTGCACGACCAGCTTATCTTCTTCCGAAAGCTCGTCCATGCCGAGAATGGCGATGATGTCCTGCAGCGACTTGTACTTCTGCAGCGTTTCCTGGACCGCACGGGCCGTATCATAATGTTCCTGGCCAACAACGCGGGGTTCAAGAACGCGCGAGGTTGAATCGAGCGGATCCACAGCCGGGTAGATACCGAGCTCGGAAATCGCACGGTTCAGAACGGTGGTTGCGTCCAGATGGGCAAAGGAGGTTGCCGGGGCAGGGTCGGTCAAGTCATCGGCAGGAACATAAATGGCCTGGACCGATGTAATCGAACCCTTGTTGGTCGAGGTAATCCGTTCCTGCAGTGCACCCATGTCGGTCGACAGGGTAGGCTGATAGCCCACAGCCGAAGGAATACGGCCGAGCAGTGCGGACACTTCCGAACCGGCCTGGGTGAAGCGGAAGATATTGTCGATGAAGAACAACACGTCCTGGCCTTCGACGTCGCGGAAATATTCTGCCTGGGTCAGACCGGACAGGGCGACACGCGCACGCGCTCCCGGAGGCTCGTTCATCTGGCCGAAGACCAGTGCCACTTTCGAACCTTCCGACTTCGGATTGCCGTCTTCGTCCTTGGCGATAACGCCAGCGTCGAGAAATTCGTGGTAGAGATCGTTACCTTCGCGGGTACGCTCCCCAACGCCGGCGAAGACGGATGTGCCGCCGTGGCCTTTTGCGATGTTGTTGATCAGTTCCTGGATCAGCACGGTCTTGCCGACGCCAGCGCCGCCGAACAGGCCGATCTTGCCGCCCTTTGCATAAGGTGCGAGCAGGTCGACCACCTTGATGCCGGTAACCAGAATTTCATTCTCGGTCGACTGGTCGACAAAAGCAGGCGCTTCCGCGTGAATAGGAGCAGTGGTCTTGTTGCCGATCGGGCCGCGTTCGTCGATGGGCTCGCCGATCACGTTCATGATCCGGCCGAGCGTTTCAGGACCAACAGGCATCATGATCTGCGAACCGGTATCGGTCACTTCCTGACCGCGGGTCAGGCCTTCGGTCGCATCCATGGCGATCGTGCGAACCGTATTCTCGCCGAGATGCTGTGCAACCTCGAGCACCAGCCGGTTGCCGTTGTTGTCGGTTTCCAGAGCCGAGAGAATTGCCGGGATTTCGTTGTCAAAGGTTACATCGACGACAGCGCCGATAACCTGTGAAATGCGGCCAATATTTTTGGTCTTTGCCATTTTTCCGTTTCCTTGCGTACGTGCTTTAGAGCGCTTCAGCGCCAGCGATGATTTCAATCAGTTCGGTGGTAATCGCGGCCTGACGGCTGCGGTTGTAAACAATCGTGAGGTTGTCGATCAGGTCGCCGGCATTGCGGGTCGCATTGTCCATGGCGGTCATCGACGCGCCCTGTTCCGATGCGTTATTTTCCAGCAAGGCGCCGAAAATCTGGGTGGTCAGATTGCGCGGCAACAGCTCGGCAAGAATTTCTTCCTCGTCCGGTTCATAGTCGACTGCGCCTTCGGATTCGGCGATCGCGCCGTCCAGAACAGCGATCGGGATGATCTGCTGAACCGTGGGTTCCTGTACCAGTGCGGATTTGAACTTGCCGTAAAACAGATGGGCAACGTCATATTTGCCCTCGTCGATCAACGCCGTCAGGTCCGCGGCAATTGCCTTGGCTTCTTCATAGCCTGGCGCCTTGACCGTCGATGTGTCGAAATGCTTCAGGATCTGGCCGGGGTAGAAGCGCTTGATGATCGGAATGCCCTTGCGGCCGACCATGTAGAACAGCACTTTATGGCCTTCGGCGGTGAGCTTTTCGGCCTTGGCGCGCGCTTCCTTGACGATGTTCGCGTTGAACGCGCCGCACAGGCCGCGGTCGGATGTGGCGACGACCAGCAAATGCGTTTCCAGCTTGCCCGTGCCGGCCAGCAGTTTCGAAGAATTCGCATCAATCGAAACCTTGGAGGCGAGGCTCGCCATCACCTTTTCCATCTGCTCGGCATAGGGACGCGCCGCTTCCGCCGCCATCTGCGCCCGGCGCAGCTTGGCAGCGGCCACCATCTTCTTGGCCTTGGTGATCTTCTGGGTCGACTTGACCGACGCGATCCGATCTTTCAGTTCTTTAAGACTGGCCATGTTTTCCTGTCTTACTCCGTTCTGCCGTTAGTGGTGAGCCTGTCGAACCACGTCTCTGGTCGAAAAGCGCCCTTCGACAAGCTCAGGGCTAACGGTGTTTATCCAAATGCCTTAGGCAAACGTTTTCCCGAATGCCGCCAGAGCCGCTTCGAGAGCTGCCTTGGTGTCATCCGCCAGGTCACCGCTTTCACGGATCGTCTTCAGAATGTCGGCATGTTCGCTGCGCATGTGTGCGAGCATCGCGGCTTCATAACGGACAACGTCACTGGCCGCGACACTGTCGAGATGCCCGTTGGTACCGGCATAGATCGATGCGGTCTGCTCTTCGAACGGCAGCGGCGAAAATTGTGGCTGCTTGAGCAGCTGGGTCAGGCGTTCGCCACGGGCCAGCAGCTTCTGCGTCGATGCGTCGAGATCGGAACCGAACTGCGCGAAGGCCGCCATTTCGCGATATTGCGCGAGGTCGAGCTTGATCGAGCCGGAAACCTTCTTCATCGCCTTGGTCTGCGCGGCGGAGCCCACACGGGACACCGACAGACCCACGTTAATCGCAGGACGGATGCCCTGGTTGAACAGGTCGGTTTCGAGGAAGATCTGGCCGTCGGTGATCGAGATCACGTTGGTCGGGATATAGGCGGAAACGTCACCGGCCTGGGTCTCGATGATCGGCAATGCGGTCAGCGAACCCGAACCATTGGCTTCGTTCATCTTCGCGGCACGTTCGAGCAAACGACTGTGCAGATAGAAAACGTCACCCGGATAGGCTTCACGTCCTGGAGGACGACGCAGCAGCAGGGACATCTGACGATAAGCCACAGCCTGCTTGGACAGATCGTCATAAACGATACAGGCGTGCATGCCGTTGTCGCGGAAATATTCGCCCATCGTCACACCGGTGTATGGCGCGAGATATTGCAGTGGCGCAGGTTCGGAAGCGGTTGCAGCAACCACGATCGAATATTCCATCGCGCCATTTTCTTCGAGGCTTTTCACGATCTGTGCAACCGTCGAGCGCTTCTGGCCGATGGCAACATAGATGCAGTAGAGCTTCTTGCTCTCATCGTCGCCGGCGTTGACCGTCTTCTGGTTGATGAACGTGTCGATCGCAACAGCGGTCTTGCCCGTCTGACGGTCACCGATGATCAGTTCGCGTTGGCCACGGCCAACAGGAACCAGAGCGTCGAGCGCTTTCAGGCCGGTCTGGACGGGTTCGTGAACCGACTTGCGCGGGATAATGCCCGGCGCCTTGACTTCCACCCGGCTACGCTGGGTGGTGTTGATCGGGCCCTTGCCGTCAATCGGGTTGCCAAGGCCGTCAACGACGCGTCCGAGCAATTCCTTGCCGATCGGAACGTCCACGATCGTGCCGGTCCGCTTGACGACATCGCCTTCTTTAATCTCGGCGTCGGAGCCGAAGATCACGACACCGACATTGTCGGCCTCGAGGTTCAGCGCCATGCCCTGGATACCGTTGGAGAATTCGACCATCTCGCCGGCCTGCACCTGGTCGAGGCCGTGGATACGGGCGATACCGTCACCGACGGCAAGCACGGTTCCGACTTCGGAAACCTGGGCTTCATTGCCAAAATTGGCGATCTGGTCCTTGATGACCTTTGAAATTTCTGCGGCGCGAATATCCATGTGTATCTTCCTTTAGCCCTTCATGGCCTGCGATAGGGTGTTCAAACGGGTTTTAATCGAGCTGTCGATCATCTGGCTGCCGATTTTTACGACCAGCCCGCCCAATATGGACGAATCGACTGCGGTGGTAACGCTGACATCGCTTCCCACACGTTTCTTGAGCTGCGCCTTGAGCGCATCAATCTGCTTGTCATCCAGCGGATGCGCGGATGTCACTTCGGCGGTGATTTCGCCGCGATGGCTGGAGGCCAGGGTCGAAAAAGCGCGCATGACGGCGGGAATCTGGTCGAGCCGGCGATTGGCAGCAAGCACGCCCAGCATATTGGTCGACAATGGGTCGAGACCAAGAGCCTTGGCTGTGGCCGCAATCGCCTTGCCGGCATCGTCGCGCGACAGCACCGGGCTGCTGGTCAGCGCCCGGAGGTCATCCGATTCGGCAAGCGCCGCGCCAAATGTCGCGAGGCTGGCCTGCACCGCGTCGATGCTGTTATTTTCTTCTGCAAGCGCGAACAGAGCGGTGGCGTAACGCCCCGCTAAACTCGCCCTGATGCCGCTGGAATGATCCACGCGTTTGCTACTCCCTGACCGTGATTTGGTCTGAAAACCGTTCATGAAATGGTCCGCTTAATGGCCGGAAATCCTGCGATTCCGCCCACGGATGCGCGGCGTCTAGCAACCATTTTGCTGCGATGCAAGATGGCTTTGGGAATCATTTGCAAATGCTGGCAAAGCCGCAGAATTCAGGTCGTTTCGAATCGTGCCGTGGTAAAATTCGCTTTGATCGCAAGATACGGGAAGCGGTCCTGTGCGAATGTCTCCAAAAGCGCTACATCAGTAAGCGCGAATCCAGAGGCACGATATGGTGGACGAAAAAACAGCATGGCAGGCAATGGCCAATCGCGACCGCTCCTTTGACGGAAAATTTGTCACCGGCGTGCTGAGCACTGGTATCTATTGCCGCCCGTCCTGCGCGGCCCGTCACCCCAAGCGCGAAAATGTCCGCTTCTTTACCACGGCCAAACAGGCGGAAGCCGCCGGGTTGCGCGCCTGCCTGCGCTGCCTCCCCAATGAGGTGGCGCGCGACGAAGCGGCGGTCAAGGCCGTGATCGATGCCATTCGTACCGCCGAAAGTGCGCCGAAATTGGACGAACTGGCCGATCTGACCAGCTATTCGCCCGCGCATCTCCAGCGCATTTTCAAGCGCGAGACCGGCCTCTCACCGGCTGGTTACGCGCGGGCGCTGCGGTCCGAGCGGGTCAAGGATGCACTGGCCGGCGGCGCGTCGGTAACCGAGGCAATCTATGAAGCCGGCTATGGATCGGCATCGCGCTTTTACGAGGAACGGAAAATGGGCATGAAACCAAGCGTGTGGAAAAATGGCGGTGCCGGGGCAACGGTCCACTGGGCCAATGTCGAGACCACGCTCGGCCCGATGCTGGTCGCTGCGACCGACAAGGGCGTCTGCTGCCTGTCGTTCAATGAAGGGGAAGAAGAATTGCGCGAGCGCTTCCCGGAAGCGGACCTGCACCAGGGCGGTGACGATTTTCAGAAGCTGCTGGATGCCGTGGTCGCGCAGGTCGAGGTGCCCGGGCGCCCGCATAATATCCCGCTCGATGTCCATGGCACCGCCTTCCAGGAAGCGGTTTGGCAGGAATTGCGCAAGATTCCCGAGGGCGAAACCCGCAGCTATGCCGATATCGCCGCAGCGATCGGCAAGCCGAAAGCTGTGCGTGCCGTTGGCAGCGCCAATGGCGCAAACCATGTCGCCGTGCTCATCCCCTGCCACCGCGTGGTGCGCAGCGACGGCACCATGGGTGGCTATGCCTACGGGCTGGAGATAAAGGAAAGGCTGCTGGAGAAGGAAGCACAATGACCGACAGGGTAAAAATCTTTGGCGATCTCCATGTGCCGGGTGATCCGCTCATTCTGGTGAACATCTGGGATGCGGGCAGTGCAAGGGCGGTGGCAGCGGCCGGAGCAAAGGCCTTGGCGACGGGAAGCTATGGCGTCGCCGGTGCCCAGGGCATTGCGGATGGCGAGAAATTTTCGCTGGATGATGCGATCACCAATCTCGAGAATATTGTCGCCGTAGCCGATCTGCCGATCAGTATCGATCTCGAGGCCGGATATGGCGACGACCCGGCGGCAGTGCGCCGATCGGTGCAACGCGCCCGCGATGCAGGCGCCAGCGGCATCAACATGGAAGACCGCATGCCGGGACAAGATTTGTTGCTGGCACCGGAGATTTTTGCCGAACGCCTCGCCGCCGCCGCGTCCACGGGGCTATGGGTGAATGCGCGCTGCGACGTGTTCCGGGGGCAGACACCGCAAGGCGATCGCCATTCCCTGGTCGAGCGGGTGCTCGAACGGGCAGAAATCTATGCCGACGCCGGGGCAGGAAGCCTGTTTGTACCGTTCCTGAGCGACGCAAGCTGCATTGGCGCCATTTGTGAGGCGTCCCCCTTGCCGGTCAATATTCTGCGCTCCCCGGAAGGCCCCAGCCATGCCGAACTGGCTGGCCTGGGCGTTGCGAGGATCAGTCATGGTCATCAGCCGTGGGCCGCCGCGATGCAATGGTTGACCGGGCAGGCGGAGAAAATATTCGGCGGCGATGAACCGGATTATTGAGGCAGCCGCTCACATTCATAGACAAGACTTTCATTCGCCTGGCCCGGCAGTTCCGCTCTGATCGCCTTCACCATATCCTCGATATCGGCCAGTGCCTCGGGATCGGCGGTGCAGGCCTTGTTGCCATATTGGGCGCGGATCGCGCGCGCGCGGGTCATCGCGTCCAGGTCCATCAGATAGCGCTCCTCGGTAAATTCGCCGAGATCCGGCTGGAAGCTGTTGATGGTGACCGTCTGCTCCTGATTGGGCACAAATATGCGCGACCATTTGGCACCATCGCGGCCATATTGGGTGCGACCGTTGACGCAGCCGCCATCGGTCCATTCGAGCGGCAGCTCATTTTCCTGTGACACGGTGATCCGGCTGCGCTGCGGGTTGATCGTGCACCGATATTTCCCCGATGTTGCCAAGCTGGCCGGTTGCGGGCTGCCATCGCCTGCCTTGTCCTGCATCGCTGCGGCAACGCGGTCGTCGATCTCGCTGAAATCGGGGCGTGCCAGGAAGATGATGACAGCGCCGAGCAACAGAAACGCCGCGCCGCCAGCCGCCCCGATACCCGGGTTGCGCTTGCCCTGGACCATCAGGACAGTCGCGCCGCCGGCTGCCAGCAGCGACAGCGCCAGCATCAGCGCGGCTATCGCCATCCGGTTTTCCCGTTCGGCGATGATGTCCTGCGATATGCCGGTTCGCAACATGGTCTCGGCCCGTTCGCGCTTGTCGGCTTCGGCCTCTTTTGCCGCTGCCACCTGCGCGCGGGCAGCGGCTTCGCGCAGCCGCTCCTGCTGGCTGATCTCGGCTGCCGAACGGCAGGGCGTCGCGGTCACGCCGACGCTGACGCCGGCCTTGCGCAGGAAGCTCAATATCTCCCGGGCGGACACGGCAAAGCCGAATTCCGCGTCATTGCCATTGCTGACCGAACCGAAGCTGTTCGCGCCCAAGACCCGGCCACAATTGTCGATCAGTGGTCCGCCGCTATTGCCCGTTGCAATGGGGGCGGTGTGGAGCAGCGTATCAAACTGCTTGGTCGTGCGTCCGCCCGAGACCGTGCCCGTCGTCTTGACCGGCGACATCGGGGTGATCAGATCGTCCAGGTCAAGGCCCTGCGCCCGGTCGACAGACCCCGGATAGCCGATGGCGACAACATCTGCTCCATCGTCCACGGGGCCGCCGAAAATTGCCATCGGCGGCAGGCGTCCGCCGTCCAGCACCTGGATCAGCGCGCGATCATTGCCGGGCGAATAGGCGATGATCCGCCCGCCATAGCTGGTGCCGCCCTGCGAGGGGATGATCCCGATCACCACCGAAGATTCCTGGCGCGCAATCTCGACCACATGGGCATTGGTCAGGATCTTGTCCGGCGCCACCGCAAAGCCGCTGCCATGGCCGACAAAGGCAACCTTGTTGCCATCTTTCGCGGCCAGCACCACCCGCACGACCGATCGGCTGGCGGCGCTGATATCATTGGGATCGGCCTGGGCAGGGCCTGTCAGAAGGGCGGTCGTGAGCAGAAGGAATAACGCTAGGATGCGGTTCATGGAGCGGCTTTCAATATTTGTGCTCCGCACTTGATGCGGAGCCCTGTGCGGCACTAGCGCTACTCAACCCAGGGCTCCGCATCAAGTGCGCAGCACGCTTGCCTAGACAAAACTATAAGGGTCGATATCCACGCCGACCCGCACCGCGCGCGGCCATTCCAGCTGTTCCAGCCAGTCGCGCATGATATTCTGCAGGTCGACGGACCGCAGCGCGTGGACCAGCAACCGGTGCCGGTGCCGCCCGCGCAGCATCGCCAGCGGCGCAGGGGCCGGGCCGTAGACCGAGAATCCGTCGAGCTTCGGTGCCGTCTGGCCAATCAGCCGCGCTGTTTCCATTGCCTCTTTATTGTCTTCGGACGACACGATAATCGCCGCCCAGCGGGCGAAGGGCGGAGCCAGCGCCTGCCGCCGCGCCTCGATTTCGGCGGCGTAAAAGCCTTCCCGGTCATTCTTGATCAGCGCCTGGATCACCGGCGCATTGGGCATGCGGGTCTGAACATAGACCCGGCCCGGCTTTTCCGCCCGTCCGGCGCGTCCCGCCACCTGCGCGATCTGCTGGAAACTGCGTTCGGCGGCGCGCAGGTCGCCGCCTTCCAGCCCGATATCCGCGTCGACCACCCCGACCAGGGTCAGATTGGGAAAATGATAGCCCTTTGTCACCAGCTGCGTGCCGACGACAATATCGATCGCCCCGGCCTCCATCTGGTGGACGAAGTCGGCGGCCTTCTGTGGCGACCAGATCGTGTCCGAGGTGACAATCGCCGTCCTCGCCTGCGGGAACAGCATCTTGACCTCGTCACAGATTCGCTCGACCCCCGGGCCGCAGGCGACCAAGCTGTCCTCGTCGCCGCATTCCGGGCATTTCTCCGGGATCGGCATGACATGACCGCAATGATGGCAGGCGAGGCGCCGGGTCAGCCGATGCTCGACCATCCAGGCGGTGCAATTGGGACAGTCGATCCGGTGGCCGCAGGTCCGGCACAGGGTGAGCGGCGCAAAGCCCCGCCGGTTGAGAAACAATAGCGACTGCTCGCCGCGTTCGAGATTCTCCTCCAGCGCGTCGACCAGCGTCGGCGCCAGCCAGTTGCCGCGCGGCGGCACATCCTGCGTCAGGTCCAGCGCCTCGATGTCCGGCATCGTCGCGCCGCCAAAGCGCGCAGGCAGTTCGAGCAGCTGATAATTGCCCTGTTCGACCTGATGGCGACTCTCGATCGCCGGCGTGGCGGAGGCCAGGATCACTGGGATCTGCTCGTACAGCCCGCGCATGACGGCGACATCCCGGGCATGATAGCGCACGCCGTCTTCCTGTTTGAAGCTGGTCTCGTGCGCCTCGTCGACGATGATCAGGCCAAGGTGGGCGTAGGGCAGAAACAGCGCCGAACGCGCCCCGACGATCACCTTCGCCGTGCCTTCTGCCAGCGCCCGCCAGTTCTTCTTGCGCTCCGACTGTTTCATGCCGCTGTGCCAAGCCAGCGGTTCGGCTCCGAACCGCACTTTGAACCGGTCGAGAAACGGCTCGGTCAGCGCGATCTCGGGCAGGAGCACGAGCACTTGCTTGTCCTGCCGCAGCGCTTCCGCAATCGCCTCGAAATAGACCTCGGTCTTGCCCGACCCGGTCACGCCGTCGAGCAGAAACGGCTTGAACCGCGACGCCCTAACCGCTTCGATCAGCACATCGCTGACCTTGTGCTGGTCCTCGCTCAGGTCGACGCGGCCGAAATCGGGCAAGGGGTCTGCGCTGACCGCAAAGGGTGAGACATCTTCCCGGTCAAACACCCCCAGTTTTTCCAGCCCCCGGATCACGGCGATCGACACGCCCGCCTTGTATGCCAGCTCGCTGATCGTGCCCTGGGTTTCGCCGAGCTTGTCCAGCGCCTGCCTGCGCTGCGGGGTCATGCGGTCGGGCATCTGGCCGTTCCAGCGATATTCGCTGATCGGGCGATTGTCGGCAAAGGCAGCGCCGCTCGACAGGACCATGCGCAACACCGATGCCGGTGAGGCGAAATAATAGGCCGCGGTCCACTCGATCAGCCGTCGCAGCGGTGCCCGTAGCGGCGGGACGTCACGGACCTCGAGCAGTGGCCGCAATTTTTTCGGATCAATTTCCTCGACCGGAAAGCTCTCCGCTTCCCAGACGATTCCCGGCAGCTTGCGCGGGCCGAGCGGAGCCATCACGATCGCACCCGGCTCGGCCCGCATGCCCTCGGGCACCCGGTAATCGAGCGGGCCCAGGGCTGCGTTAAGCAGGAGTACACGAACGCGATTCATATTCATGCTATAGGCAGCTTATCATCATTCGTCATTGCTGCTTTGGCGAAAAGGGGAGAAGCATCTTGATCTATCATCGCAGAGCGGTTCTGGGCCTGGGCGCTGCCGCCGGATTGCTGGCGCTGCCGGGTTGTTCGACCCTGCCGGCTCTTAGCCTTACCGAAGCGGTCAAGCGGCTGCTGACCGTGTCGTCACAAAATGCCTTTGCCGAACTGCTCCGGCCGAATGGCTTTTTCGACAGCCAGGTCGCCCGCATAGCGGTGCCGGATTCGCTTGGCGGGTCGCGGGCCACCAATATTGCCACTGCCCTGCTGCGGTCCAGACCGATCCAGGAGCGCCTGCTGAAACAGGTCAACCGTGCCGCCGAAAAAGGCGCGGAGCTGGCCGCACCGGTCGTCGCCGAAACCATCCGCAACATGAGCGTCAGCGATGCGGTCGCGATCATCAATGGCGGACCGCGCGCCGCCACCAGCCTGCTGCAGGATCAGCTGGGCAACACGTTGGTCGAGCGGATGTTGCCCGGCATCGGCAACGGCCTGAGACTGTTCGACAGCGAGATCATCAATCTCGTGCTGTCGCAAGCCACCAATATCGACTTTGCCAGCATCAGCCGGGATGTCACCGGCAAGGTCAGCGACGCGATCTACCGGTCGATAGGCGCCCAGGAGGAAGCCATTCGTGCCAATCCGCGTGCGACCAATGATCCTTTGCTGATCGCCGTTCTCGGCGCGCGAAAGGCGTTCTGAATCTCTCGTTCAGAAGCGATAGGTCATCCCGGTAATCGCCACGTGCAGCATCCGGTCCTCGCCGGAGCGGGGCACATATAGACCCATATAGGCCAGCGAAATATCCAGATGCTCGGCGAGCGGGGCCGACAGGCCGGCCTTGCCGCGAATGGAATTGATGCCGGCGGCCTGACCAGCGGATGTGCGGTTCAGGTTGAACAGGAATTCGGCGCTGAAATCCGGCCTGATGGCGCTGTGGCCTATGGCCGCGCCGCGCACGCCGATCCGCTCGCGCAGGCGGACGTCGACCTGGTGCGAACCGCTGAACATCCGTTCCTCGAGCCGGGTGCGACTGCTCCACTCGCCGCCCAGAGCCTTGCCCATTGCCCAGTTCAGTTGCTGGAAAGGGCGTTCCTCGGTGCCCGACCGGCGGTGGGCCTGGTAATTCTGAAAATGACCGTAGCCGAGGGCGAAGGACAAATTGTCGGACAGTTTCAGCTGGACCGAACCGCGCGCGAATATCTGTGCCAGCCCGTCGGCGCTCTCGCTATAGCGTATGCCGCCCTCGGCAATCGCCGCCATTTCGGGGTTCAGCGGAATTTTTGCGGTGGGCAACAGCCACAGCTGGGCCTCGTCATCGCGCGCGCTGGCCGGATCAAGGGCGATGGTCTGTGCGGCAAGCAATGCCACTGGAGCAGCAATAAGTTGACGAAGCGCTGGCATTGCTGACCCTTATGGCGATAGAAAGCGCTCACCTAATCAGAAAATTGGATTCGCACCATATGAAATTCTTCGTTGATACCGCCGATACAGCGGAAATCGCTGACCTCGCTGCGACCGGCATGGTCGACGGCGTCACCACCAACCCGTCGCTGATCAAGAAATCGGGCCGCGACATCATGGAAGTGACCAGGGAAATCTGCGGCCTGACCGACGGGCCGGTGTCGGCCGAAGTCGTTGCCCTCGATCACGAAACGATGATGAAAGAGGCGGAAGTGCTGCGCAAGATCGCCGACAATATCGCGATCAAGGTGCCGCTCACGATCGACGGGCTGAAGACTTGCAAGGCGCTGGCCGGCGAAGGCACGATGGTCAACGTGACCCTGTGTTTCTCGGCCAACCAGGCGCTGCTCGCGGCCAAGGCCGGCGCCAGCTTCATTTCTCCGTTCGTCGGACGGCATGATGACAATGGCCTCGACGGCATGACGCTGATCGAGGATATAAGGCTGATCTACGACAATTATGCGTTCGAAACGGAAATCCTGGTCGCCTCGATCCGCCACCCGATCCACGTGCTGGAATCGGCCCGGATCGGCGCCGATGTCGCGACCATGCCGCCCAATGTCATCCGCAGCCTGTTCAAGCATGTGCTGACGGACAAGGGGATTGAGGGATTCCTGAAGGATTGGGCGGACACCGGCCAGAATATCGGCTAGTTTTACCTGTCGTCATCCTGAACTTGTTTCAGGACCTCCAAAGGCCGGACGCGATCTCAAGGGATCTTGAAACAAGTTCAGGATGACGATGATAACGACTGCTGTCGTCAAAAGCCCTTAGGGGCCGGGTCGATCACGGCAAAACTGCCATTGCGGATTTCCTGCACTTCAAGCGCCCGTTCCGACACGCCATTGGGCATGAACCGGAAAACGCCGTCCAGCCCGATAAAGCCGCCCTTGTCGGTCAGCTGGTTGATCGGGAAGGGTGATCCGACCTTCCAGTTGCGGGCGACCTTGACCGTCAGCAGGACCGAATCATAGCCGAGGCTCGACAGCCGGAACGGGGCCGTGCCATAGCGGGCGCGATAGCGGTCGGCATATTGCTTGTACAGGCTGTCGGAAACGCTGGCGAACCAGGCGCCGCGCATCGCCGGTGCGCCGGCCAGATTGCTGCTGGTATTCCACAGGTCCGTGCCCAATATTCTCGCCGTGCCGCTGGCATTCTTGCGGATATAAGGTGCCGCCTTGATCGCCATGTCGCCATTGTCGGCCAGCAGCACCGCTTCAAATTCGCCATTCTGGGTCAGCTTCTTGGTCGCCGCCTCGATCGACTGGGAATCGCGGTTAAACGTCTGGATCGATACGACCGTGCCGCCGACATCCTTGACCTTGCGCAGCAAGGTGGAGGACGCGCGCTGGCCATAGACTCCGTTCGGCACCAGGCCGACGAAGCGCGTCATGCCCTGCGACCGGGCATAGTCGACCACCCGTTCGATCGACTGCGAGGGGATATGGCCCAATATGAAGACATTGTTTCCGGCAACGCCGCTGTCGTTGGAAAAGCTGAGGATCGGCACACCGGCCGGGCGGGCGATATTGGCGGTCGCCACGACATTGTCGCTGAGCAAGGGACCGATGATCAGCTTGTTGCCGTCGCGGATCGCGCTTTGCGCCGCCGCGGTCACGCCCTTGGCCGTGTCATAGCTGGTCATGCGGATATTCTCCGCCTTGGTATCGAGCAGCGCCATGGTCGTGGCGTTGGCCAGCGACTGGCCCACCCCGGCATTCTTGCCGGACAGCGGCACCAGAAGGGCGATGCGATGATGTTTCTGGTCATCGGGCAGGCCGGCGGTGACCGGCGGCGGCGCCGGCGCTTCGGTCGGTGGCGGCTCCGAGCCGCGCGGGATAACCGTTGCGCAGCCGGCCAGAAAGACGAATGCGGAAGCACCCGCCCATTTCAAAATGCCGCGCCTTCTGCTTTGATCTTGTCCTAGATGCACCTTGTCTGCCATGACCGTCATATGTCCACTCCTGCCCAATCCGGTCTCTATATCGTTGCCACCCCGATCGGCAACCTCGGAGATTTGTCGCGCCGCGCCGAAGCGACGCTGGCCGCCGCCGATATCATCTTGGTCGAGGACACAAGAGTCACCGGCAAGCTATTGAATCATATCGGTAAAAAATCGAAGATGATGGTCTATAACGACCACAAGTCCGCCGCCGATCGCGAATTCATTTTGGATGCCATTCGATGCAAAATTGTCGCACTGGTCAGCGACGCGGGGACGCCGCTGATCTCCGACCCCGGCTACAAGCTGGTCCGCGACGCGCTGGCGGCTGGCCTCTATGTGACCACGATTCCGGGCCCAAGTGCCGCCATCGCCGCGCTCACGCTGTCGGGCCTGCCCAGCGACCGATTCCTGTTCGAGGGCTTCCTGCCGAGCAAGACCAAGGCGCGCAGCGAAGTGCTGGCCGAACTGAAAACGCTCAGCGCCAGCCTGATCTTCTACGAAAATGGATCGCGGCTGGGCGCGATGCTGGCCGATGCGCTGGCGGTGCTCGGCGATCGCAAGGCCGCGGTCGTGCGGGAGATCACCAAGCGGTTCGAGGAATGCGTGACCGGCTCGCTCAGAGAACTGGCCGAGCGCTATGGCGGGGAAAAGCCCAAGGGCGAAATCGTCGTGATCATCGGCCCGCCGGGCGCACCGGAAGCGGCGAGCGAGCAGGATATTGAAGCCGCCCTGCGCGAGGCGCTGGTCCGGCTGCCCGCCTCGAAGGCTGCAGGGGAGGTGGCGCGGACTTTCAACACCGACCGCAAGGCGTTGTACGAACTGGTAAACCGCTGGAAGGCGGAAAAATGAACCGGTGCGAACCTCATTCCGTTCGTCCTGAGCCTGTCGAAGTACCTCTATCGGACCTGCGGTGTGCCGACGGTCAAAGTGCTTCGACAAGCTCAGCACGAACGGCATGCCCAAAATGACCCGCAAGGATGCGGAAGCGCGGGGTCGACAGGCCGAAAAGACCGCCGCCCGCTTCCTGCGCCTGAAGGGCTGGCGAATCCTCGCCGAACGGGTCCGGACTCCGCGCGGAGAGGTCGATCTGGTAGCGAAACGCGGCGGACTGGTCGCCTTTGTCGAGGTCAAGGCGCGCACGAAGCTGGAGGATCTGGAGCAGGCGATCGATCTGAAGCGACTCAAGCGCGTCGCCGATGCCGCGGAAATCCTCTATCCGCAATTTTGCCCGAATGGCGAGGACATGCAGATCGATGTGATATTGGTTGCCCCAAGGCGACTGCCTGTTCATCTCCCCAATGTCTGGCACGGCTTTTGAAACCCGAGGGGATTACCGTTCGTCCTGAGCTTGTCGACCCGCAGGGCGAGCGAAGCTCAACGACGCCTATCGACGAGAGGCGTGGTTCGACAGGCTCACCACTAACGTGTGGAAACAAATCCCTCCCGTCCGTCACGAGTCCCTTCCGTTCGTCTCGAGCGAAGTCGAGAGACGTCATGCGCACACTCAATGTGTCTCGACTACGCTCGACACGAACGGTCAGCTGCTCGAACTTCCCCTTTCATGCAGTAAACAAAAACGGCCTTCGACAAGCTCAGGACGAACGGTTATGCATTGCGAAATGCAGCGCCATGTGCTCCGCACTTGATGCGGAGCTTGGTGAGGCGGATAGTTCTGCTACCTCCGGAGCTCAGCATCAAGTGCGGAGCACAGTGTGAATGAAAGCAAATAGATGACTCTGAAAATCGCCGTACAAATGGACCCGATGGAGACCGTCAATATCGCCGGGGACAGCAGCTTCGCGCTGATGCTCTCCGCCCAGAAACGCGGCCATGAGATATTCCACTATGACGTGAAGGGCCTGACCCTGCACGCCAATGGCCGCCTGACCACGCCCGCCCATCCGGTCTCGGTGCGTCCGGTAGTTGGCAATCACTATACATTCGGTCATCCGGTGAATCTCGATCTCGGCAGCGATGTCGATGTCGTGCTGATGCGCCAGGACCCGCCCTTCCACGTCGGCTATATCACTGCGACCCACCTGCTCGAACGGATCGAGGGCGAGACTCTGGTGGTCAACAACCCGGTCTCCGTCCGCAACGCGCCGGAGAAAGTCTATGTGCTGGATTACGCGCAGTTCATGCCCCCGACCCTGATCACCCGCGACCTCGACGAGGTGCGGGCGTTCCAGAAGGAGCATGGCGGCATCGTGGTCAAGCCGCTGCACGGCAATGGCGGCAAGGCGATCTTTCTGGTGCCGGAAGACGGCAGCAATCTCAGTGCCCTGTTCGAGGTGTTCAACCAGACCTGGCCGGAGCCGCATATGGTCCAGCCGTTCCTTCCCGAAGTGCATCAGGGCGACAAAAGAATCGTGCTGATCGATGGTGAATTTGCCGGCGCGATCAACCGCAAGCCGGGCGAGGGCGAGTTCCGCTCCAACCTGGCCCAGGGCGGTTATGCCGAGGCGGCGGAACTGACGACCCGCGAAAAGGAAATCTGCGCCGCCATGGGACCCGACCTGAAACGGCTCGGCCTGATCTTCGTCGGCATCGACGTGATCGGCGGCAAGTGGCTGACCGAGATCAACGTCACCTCGCCGACCGGCATTGTCGCGATCGACAATTTCAACGGCACCGATACGCCGGGCATGATCTGGGACGCGATCGAGCGGCGCCTTGCCGCAAAATAGTCCCGCGCCGGAGTTCGCGCGTTGAGCAGCTGGATTGCAGACCTGATCGCCCAGGGCGGTTACTGGTCGATCGGCTTTCTGATGGCGCTGGAAAATATCTTTCCGCCGATCCCGTCCGAACTGATCATGGGCCTCGGCGGCGTCGGCGTGGGGTAGGGGAAGTTCCATCCGCTGGCGCTGGTCGTGGTCGGCACGATCGGCTCGGTGATCGGCAATTATTTCTGGTTCATGGTCGGCCGCCACTGGAACGAGGATGACCTGCGCGGCTATGTGCGCCGGCACGGCCGCTGGCTGACGCTCGACGTCGCGACGGTCAACCGGATCGACCGGATATTTGACGAGCGCGGCCAATGGGTGGTGTTTGTCGCCCGTTTCATCCCCAATATCCGCACCCTGATCTCGGTCCCTGCCGGCCTGTTCGGCATGTCCCACAAGCGCTTCATCCTCGCCACCAGCGCCGGCGCCGCCGTCTGGAACAGCGCTTTGGTCTTTGCCGGCTATACGCTGCAGCAGAATGTCGACCATATCGAGCAATATCTGGGGCCGGTGTCGATTGGCGTGATCGGTCTGATCCTCGTGGTCTATGTGTGGCGGATCATTTTCTGGCGGCCCCAGGAGGATTGAGGCGGGTCCGGGTTAACCAGATTTGCGACAGAGCCGCCCTTGGGATGAACCCGATTTGATCGAGGCCGAAATCAAGGGGCGCGGAATATAGAAGAATATTTTCCGCGCCCGGTTGTGAAATTGCGGCGGTCTAGTCGTCCATATCGTCCTCGTCGGAACCGTCCACCTTGGCCGCTTTCAACCGTTCCAATTGCGTCAGTTCGCCGAGATAGTTCTGGGCTTGCCGGGAAAGGGCGGTAGCCAGTTTGGTCGATTTGGCGCCAAGAATGGCTTCCGCAATTTCATCAATCAGGGTGAATAATGTATCCAGCCATTTCGGGATCGACCAGCCAAAGGCTTCGACCAGGAGCCGGACGATTTTTTTCAGCTCCTCGAGAATTTTCCCGATCCCCAGGCTGCCAATGAAGGAGCGAATATTGCCGAGCAGGCCCTTGGCATTTCTGGCCAGCTGCACCCCGGATGACATTCGCAATGCAATTTCCGCTTCGGTTCGCTGGGCAGAACTTGCTCGCTCGGATCGACCAATCACATAGGTCTTGAGTTCCCCAATCTGGCTCACCAATGTGGGGCCGAGGGATTGTATTACGCCTCGCTCATCTTCATCTTCAGCTGATTTGTCGGCCGCCCCAACGAATGATTTAATGAAATTTTCAAACTCGTCAAAGAACTCAACGAACAGAGGTATTTCTTTTTTTGCTTCTGTTGGCACCTTCATCTCCTATGATTATTTTTTCTACCAAAGTTGCAGTAGAAACTATCAATTAGGAGATTATTGATTCATGGTATTGGATAAATTGGACTCAAAAAATTCGAGAACAATAGTGCAGGCGATGATTACTGGATAAGCCATACCAATGTCGGAATATATACTTGCCTAACCCGCCCGAGGATGCGCATTCTGATAGACATCCAGCAAATGCGCCGCATCGACCGCCGTATAGACCTGCGTCGAGCTCAGGCTCGCGTGGCCCAATAGTTCCTGCAAGCTCCGCAGATCCGCGCCGCCGGCCAGCAGATGCGTGGCAAAACTGTGCCGCAGGGCATGCGGCGTGGTGGTGTCGGCGATGCCGAGCCTGGTCCGCGCCTGCTGCACCACCCGCCGGATCAGATTGGGCGACAATGGTCCGCCGCGCTTGCCGCGAAAGATCGGCTGGTCAGCTTCGACAACATGCGGGCACAGGTCGATATAATGCTCGATCGCCTCGCGCACCCCGGGCAGCAACGGCACGATCCGCGTCTTGTTGCGCTTGCCGGTGACCCGCAGCGTATCGGACAGGGGCAGGGCGTCGCCCTTGAGATCGAGCGCCTCGCTGATCCGCAGCCCCGAACCATAGAGCAGCAGCAGCACCGCCCAGTCGCGCGCACCGACCCAGTCGGTGCTGGCGCTGTCCTGCGCATCACCGGCCAGCGCCAGGATATCGTCGGGCGAAGCCGGACGGGGAACGCCGCGCTTGACCTTGGGCCCCTTGATCTTCGGTATCTGCGCCTCATCGCCGCCGACAAATTTGAGAAAGGCCCGGAGCGCCGACAATTCTCGCGCCGCGCTATTGTTGGTCAGCCCGTCCCCGCGCCGATAGGCCAGATAGGAGCGGATATCCGCCTGTTTCAGCGCCTTGATCTCGACCGCGTCCACGCCACCGCCGATATGGTCCATCAGGAAGGCGCAGAACCGTTCGGCGGTGATGACATAGGCGCGCACCGTATGCTGCGACCGCCGCCGGTCATCGCGCAGATGGGCGGAGAAACTTTTGATGAGGGCTTGTGCGCTATCCATCCAGAGAATCTAGCATGCCGATGAGGAACTGCCAAACCCTCTCCCACAGGGAGAGGCAAGTGGAGCGTGCAAATTTGTTTGTTAGCGCAACTCGGTGAGGGGTTGGAACAGTCTCCTGGGCTAAAACCCCTCACCGACTGCGCCTAGGGCAATAAAATGCCAAGGCTTGTTGCCTCTCCCTATGGGAGAGGGATTAAGTCGCCAGTTTCCGAAAACCAGTCGCTATAACCGATATTCGCCCGACAGGATTTTCGCCTGTTCCGCGCCGGTCAGGGTTTCATAGACCTCCGCGCCAGGCCTGCCGAACCATATCGGGTCGCTGACCGTGGCGACATCAAATCCCTCCTCGACCAGCTCGACCTTGCGATATTTGAACGTGCCGGTGGTCTGCGCCTCCGGTTCGATCCGGATGAACAGGGGCACCGCATAAGGCGGCATTTCCCGGGCCAGAAAAGCGCGCAGTCCGGAAATATCGAAATCATCCGCCACCGTCAGCGAGGCCATGCCGGCGCGACCATCGGTGCCGGGGACTGCAACGCCATAGACATTGGCGGTCCTGATCCCGGGATATTGCGACAATATTTCGGAGACTTCATTGGTCGCGACATTCTCGCCCTTCCAGCGGAACGTGTCGCCAATCCGGTCCTTGAAATAGATATAGCCGGAGCGGTCGCGGCTCATCAGGTCGCCGGAGCGGAACCAGGCATCGCCTTTTTCAAAGACATCGCGCAGGATTTTCTTCTCGGTCGCTTCCTTGTCCTGATAGCCGGAGAAATCGGAGGGGCTGTCCGCGAAAATTCGTCCGATCAGTTCGCCCGCCTCATCCCAGTCAGCCTTGATGCAAAAACCGTCGTCGCCGCGTATCGGTTGTTCCTCGGCAATATCGAATTTCACGATCCTGGTATCGCCGAACTGCTTTTCCAGATATTTCGGTATCCGGCCGACTGCGCCGATCTTGCCATCGAAATTCATCAGGAAGATATTGCCCTCGGTCGAGCCGTAGATTTCCAGCAGCTTCGGTACTTGAAAACGATCGACAAATTGCTGCCAGATATCGGCGCGCAGGCCATTGCCGATGCCGACCCGGACCTGGTGCGCGCGCCCCTTGGGATGGTCCGGCTGGTTGAGCAGATAGCGGCACAGCTCGCCAATATAGACGATCACCGTCGCGCCATGGTCGGCGACATCGTCCCAATATTGCGAGGCGGAAAATTTGCGCCGCAATATCACCGATGCGCCGCTGAGCAAGGCGCCGCCCTGACCGATGAACCCGCCGGTCACATGATAGAGGGGCAGGGTGACGTAAATGCGATCCTCCGGCGTCAGCGGGCAGGTCGAGATGGCGATGCGGAAGCTGCGCCGGGCGCGGGCATGGGAGATGCGCGCTGCCTTGGGCAGGCCGGTGGTGCCGGATGTATAGACATAGAGGAACAGGTCATGGCCGGTCATATGCGCGCGGTGGCTTTGGTCGGGGCGATCATCGGGCAATGCGGCGAGGGCGCGGTTGAGATTTTGCCCGACTTCTCCGTCCCAGTCCCACAGCACTGGCGATCCTTCCAGCTGGGCCGCGATTTTTGCCACGCGCTGCGCCAGATCGGCGCTGGTAATCACCGCCCTGGTCTCGACAATATTCAGGCAATGGGCCAGGCCGGCCCCCTCCAGATTGCTGTTGATCAGCGCGGTGACAATCCCGACCTTGGACAGGCCGAACCAGGTGGCGACGAAATCCGGCGCATTTTCCATGAACAGGGCGACCGTGTCGCCGGCCCGATAGCCTTGCGACAGCGCCCAATGGGCGATCCGGTTGGCGCGCGCTTCAAACGCCGCATAGGTGACCGTGTCGCCTTCGAAATGAAAGGCGATATTGTCGGGATAGGTGGCGATCGTGGCTTCGATATCGTCGGTGATCAGCAGATGGTCGGCCGGATCAATATCCTTAACCAGCGCCATCACGCTTTTGAGCGAACGGGTAAAACTGACCTCACGCTTGATGACGCTGAATATGCCCATGGCTTCTCTCTCCGGATTTTCGAGGATTGTGACAGCTAAGCCGATAATATTCAACGCCCCTGAGCGATAGAAAAGGGCGTGCGAATTCAGATGTCTGCGATGATCTTTGGCAAGAGCGCATCGAGCAGCGGCATGCCCTTGGGCGAAATGGTGAGCCGCCCGTCGGCGGCGGTGAGCAGGCCCAGTTTTGTCAGCTGATCCAACGCCTGCTGATCCACCATGTGCGCCGCCGCCAGGCCGGTTTTGTCTGCCAGCGCGTCAAGGTTCAGACCCTCGGCCAGCCGCAGCCCCATCATCAGCGCTTCCATCGCCCGCGTTTCCGGTGACAGCACCTGCTCGAACTTCAGGCCATTGCCATTGCGCTCGACCGCAGAGAGAAAATTCTCCGGCTTCCTGTGCCGCTCGGTCGCCTGTTCGAGCCGCCGGCCGTGCGCGCCGGGGCCGATGCCGATATAATCCTGGTAGCGCCAGTAGGTCAGATTGTGGCGGCTTTCCTGCCCGGGCCGGGCATGATTGCTGATCTCATAGGCGGGCAGGCCGGCTGCCGTCATGATGCTGCGATTCAGCTCGAACAGATCGGCGCAATGATCGTCATCGGCCGGCACCAGCGCCCCGGTGCGCACCAGCGTCTCGAACCGCGTGCCAGGCTCGATCGTCAGCTGGTAAAGCGACAGATGCCCGGTTCCGAAGGACAGCGCCCGCTCCAGCTCTGCCTGCCAGTCGGCCAGCGACTGGCCCGGCCGGGCATAGATCAGGTCAAAGCTGACCCGCTCAAACGCCTGCTGCGCGGTATCGAGCGCGGCGAGGCCTTCGTGGACATCATGCGCCCGCCCGAGAAACTGCAGCGTCTGGTCGTCGAGCGATTGCAGGCCGAGCGACACCCGGTTTACCCCAGCCGCCGCCAGATCATGAAAATTGGCGGCCTCGACCGAGGACGGATTGGCCTCCAGCGTGATCTCGATACCATCGGCAAAGCCCCAGTGCCGCTCGGCCGCCGCGATCAGTGCCTCGACCAGCGTCGGCGGCATCAGCGATGGCGTGCCGCCGCCGAAGAAGATGCTCGACAGGGGGCGTCCCGGGGCCAGTGCCGCCTCATGCGCCATATCGGCGAGCAGCGCCGTCTGCCAGGCCGCGATATCGACCGCCGCGCGGACATGGCTGTTGAAATCGCAATAGGGACATTTGGAGACGCAGAACGGCCAGTGGATATAAAGCGCCAGCGGCCCTGTAGCGGACTTGTTAACCTTTGGCTTCCTATGATCGGCATCATGCATATAGGCCGCGCCCTTAAACCGATATTGTTCATCGCGCCAGCCTTTGCCGCCGGTGCCGCCATGCCGCCGCAACTGCCCTATCTGGATTTGACGGAGGAAGCGCCGCTTGCCATCACAGCGGCCCCGCGCACGATCCCGTCGCGACAGAATATCAGCCCCCGACCGCACCAGGCGAGCGCCTTGCAAAATGTGATGATGCGCACCCACAATCAGGCGCGGGCCAGGATCGGCGCACCGGATCTGGCCTGGGATACGGAACTGGCAAAGGACGCCGCCCTTTATGCCGGTTCCCTGGCCCGAAGCGGAAGATTTGCCCATGATCCGCAGCGCGGACGCAAGGAGCGGCAAGGGGAAAATCTCTGGATGGGCACCCGCAACGCCTATAGCCATGCCGACATGGTCGGCTTCTGGGTCGACGAGGACCGCTATTTCAAGCGCGGCCGCTTTCCGGCCAACAGCACCACCGGCAACTGGAGCGATATCGGCCATTATACCCAGATCATCTGGCCGACGACCAGGCGTGTCGGCTGCGCCATGGTAAACAACCAAAGCTATGATTATCTTGTCTGCCGCTACAGCCCGGCCGGCAATGTCATGGGCCGGGATCCGCTTAAGGGGTGATCCCTGTACTCCGCACTTGATGCGGAGCCCTGGAGGCATGAGCCTGACCGCCGATAGAGCTCCGCATCAAGTGCGGAGTACAGACCGTTAGTCCTGAGCTTGTCGAAGGACGCCTGACTACGAAACGCGCACTTCGACAAGCTCAGTGCTAACGGCAATCCGCTAGAAACAACCCGCAACCAGTTTCCGGAACGCATCCGCCCGGTGGCTCATCGCCTGCTTTTTCGCCGGATCGAGTTCCGCAAATGTCTGTTCCATTCCGACCGGCTGGAACACCGGATCATAGCCAAAACCCAGTTCGCCGCGCGGCGGCCAGACCAGTTGGCCGTGCACCCGTCCCTCGAACACTTCCGCATGGCCATCCGGCCAGGCCAGCGCCAGCGTCGCGACAAAATAGGCGCTGCGGTCGATATCGGGGCCTTGCTCGACCAGCAGCCCCTCGACCTTGCCCATCGCCATATACCAGTCGCGCCCCGGCTCGCCCTCGAACCACTGCCGCTCGGCCCAGTCGGCGGTATAGACCCCCGGCTTGCCGCCGAGCGCCGCCACGCACAGCCCGCTGTCATCCGCCAAAGCCACGCAATCCGCAGCCTCGGCACTGGCCCGCGCCTTGAGCAGCGCATTTTCGGCAAAGGTCGTCCCGGTCTCTTCCGGCTCCGGCAATCCGAGATCGCCCGCCGATACCGGCTCGATCCCGTTCGGCTCCAGCAACGCCCGGATCTCCCGCACCTTGCCCTGGTTATGGCTGGCGATGATCAGGCGTCCGGGGCTGAGTTTGCGGTGGTCGGTCATGGGTATTCGCTATCCAGTCATCCTCTCCCACAGGGAGAGGCAAGTGAAACTTGCGAGCTTGCTCGCTAGTGGAACTCGGTGAGGGGTTCCAGCCCTCAAGGCCTTCAACCCCTCACCGACTGCGCCTAGGGCAATAAATTGCCAAGGCTTGTTGCCTCTCCCTATGGGAGAGGAATATTCCCCGTTCGCCCTGGGCCTGTCGAAGGGCACTTCGCGGCTAGAGGTGCTTCGACAAGCTCAGCACGAACGGTTCTTCTTGCTCTTACGTCCTAACCAACCGCCCGATCCTGCGCCTCGAAAATCTGGCCGCAGCCAATTTTCGCCAGCCGCATCAGCCGCATCAATTGTTCCTCGTCAAACGTCTGGCCCTCCGCAGTCGCCTGCGCCTCGGCGATATTGCTATCTCCGGTCAGCACGAAATTGGCGTCGGCCCCGGCATTGCTGTCTTCGTCATAGTCGAGGTCGAGCACCGGCGTGCCGTCAAAGATGCCGCAACTGATCGCCGCGATCTTTTGTTGGATCGGGTCTTCCTTGAGCACCTTCTGGTCGAGCAGCCCGTTGACCGCCAGCCGCAGCGCAACCCAGGCGCCGCTGATCGACGCCGTCCGCGTGCCGCCATCGGCCTGAATCACATCGCAGTCGAGCGTGATCTGCCGCTCGCCAAGTTTCTTCAGATCGACGACCGAGCGCAGGCTGCGCCCGATAAGCCGCTGGATTTCCTGCGTCCGGCCTGACTGTTTGCCGCGCGCCGCTTCACGAGAGCCACGGGTATGCGTCGCGCGCGGCAGCATCGAATATTCGCCGGTAACCCAGCCAGTACCCTTGCCGCGCATCCATGGCGGCAGGCTCGTTTCAACGCTGGCGGTGCACAATACCCGCGTATCGCCAAAGCTGATCAGGCAGCTTCCCTCGGCATGTTTGGTAAATCCGGTTTCGATAGAAATGGCGCGCATTTCGTCCGGCGCACGGCCCGATGGTCGCATGATGTTGTTCCTTTTTTGAGTTGGCGCGTCCTTAACCGCTTGTACAGGGGGAGGCAATCCCTCCTCCTCTCCCCTTGAGGGAGAGGATACCAAAGCCTTGGCAGCTTGCTGCCTAGGCGACGTTGGTGAGGGGAGGCGGCAAAGAGCAGTCCCTTTTTTTGAGGGCGACGGTGTCCCTCATCCTCTCCCATCGGGAGAGGCAAGCAAGACTTCCCCGGATGCAATCCGGGGTTAGTCGCGCTCGGTGAGGGGTTATGTCCCTTCGAGAATGCGAAACCCCTCACCGACCTGCGCTAGCCATCAAAGATGACAAGCTCCGGTTGCCTCTGCCTATGGGAGAGGGTGAGGATATTCTCCTGTGGCTTTGAAGGGGCTTGGAGGCTAAGTTATATTTTCATTCAAAGGTGTGATGTTTTGCAGTTGGTCAAATTTTCGATATTAATTTTGGTGTTCTCAGTCTGTGCGGGTTGCGGGCTTCACGCTGACCCGTTTGACGGAGATGCTGTACCAAAAATCAATACTGAGATCGTGATTCAACAAGGCGGAGGATATGGTGGTCAGGGTAACTCATACCGGATCACTCCGGATGGTAAACTTTCTTCACCCATGGAAAATGAACCGGAAGTTATCGTCCAAGGGCCGTTGCTTTACCAGAAAGTTATCGAGCGCTTGGCACCTCTTCGAAATTATTCTGGAACAGAGTTCGATTTATTCAATTGGGGAAAGATCATTACCTGTGATTCTTTTGCCACTGATTCTGGCACGGCAATAATTTTCTGGACTTCACTTCAATTTGAAAAAATGACAAGTGAAGATGATTTGAAAAATGTCTCTTCATTTTATCGAGGATGCCAATCTGATAAAGCCCAAGCGGCAAATGAACGAATTGATCAAGCTGTGGGTCTAATGCAATCGGCAATTGATGAGAAAAAGACCTCAGTCAAAAAGGCATCTAAATTAGAAAAATGACAACCACCCCGATCACCGAAATGACCACCCGCGCGCAGGACATTTTCCGCGTCGTCGTCGAATCCTATCTCGACAGCGGCGCCCCGGTCGGGTCGCGCACCATATCCAAGGCACCGGGCCTCGAACTCTCCCCCGCCTCGATCCGCAATGTCATGCAGGATCTCGAGGAGCTGGGCCTGCTCGCCGCGCCGCACACCAGCGCCGGGCGGATGCCGACCGAACTCGGCCTGCGGCTGTTTGTCGACGGCATGATGCAGGCAGCGGAACCCTCGCAGCAGGAGCGCGAGGCGATCGAGCGCCAGATCACCGAACAGGGCCCGGTCGAGGACGCGCTGCGCGCCACCACCTCGATCCTGTCGGGTCTCTCCTCCTGCGCCGGGCTCGTGCTGGTTCCAAAGCGCGAGCCGCTGCTCAAGCAGTTCAATTTCGTCAAACTGTCCGAACGGCAGGGGCTGGCGATCCTTGTAGGCCAGGACGGCGGCGTCGAGAATCGCGTGCTCGATCTGCCGCCCGGCGTTTCGGACTCGGCGCTGGTCGAGGCCGGAAATTTCCTCACCGCCCGCTATGGCGGCAAGAGCCTGTCGCAGGCGCTGGCCCAGCTCGACCGCGAGATCAGCGCCGGCGAGCTGGCGATCGACAAGGCCTCGGAAGAGCTGGTCAAGGCCGGCATGGTCACCTGGAGCCGCGATCCCTCGGACCGGCCGGTGCTGATCGTGCGCGGCCAGGCCAATCTGCTCAAGGACAATAGCGCGCTCGAGGATCTCGACCGGGTCCGGCGGCTGCTCGACGAGCTCGAGGGCAAGCAGGAAATCGCCCGGCTGCTCGACAATGCCCGCGACGCCGAAGCGGCGAAAATATTTATCGGCGCGGAAAATAAATTATTCTCGCTTTCCGGCTCATCTGTGATAGCGGCGCCCTACAAGGACGGCGATGGACAGGTGGTCGGCGTGGTCGGCGTGATCGGACCGACAAGGTTGAATTACGCGCGCATCGTACCCATGGTAGACTTCACCGCGCAAAGCCTGTCGCGACTGTTGACCAAATAACCGATATTAGAGTGATTCAGAACATGAGTGATCAGAAGCAGAAACCCCAGGACCATGATGCCGACAAGGCTGCCTCAGCCGAGCTGGAAGGCGTGCCGGAGTCGATGAAGGATGACGGGTCCAAGGACAGTGAGGGC
>Ga0075467_10000599_pt1 | contig 29203 bp, 24 predicted proteins | sample DEB08_DNA_9_FD_75067 | JGI IMG/M metagenome (GOLD analysis project Ga0075467, IMG submission 75067) | Aqueous microbial communities from the Delaware River and Bay under freshwater to marine salinity gradient to study organic matter... | ecosystem: Environmental > Aquatic > Marine > Coastal ... | reverse complement strand
CCTCTCAGAACAAGAGAAGAGCACGCCTGGAAAGTGTGTGTACGGCAACGTTACGTCATCATCAGCTTGCTGATGTGACTACCCAGGGTGGCCCCTAGGCAGGCTTGTATGTACCAAGCCTTGCACCAAAACGCGACTTGTACCAAAACACTAATAGAGCCTAGCGCTGGAAGCGCATAAACCCACTTTCTAGGGCGTTTAAGGAATATAGCGGTGAGACAGGGAATGACCCATCAAAAGATTACGCTTTTTATGGCCCTACGGGCTCGCTGCGCTCGGCGAAAATTGCAGTGCAATTTTGCAATGGATTCACCGATGCCGCGGCTGGCTCCGGTGACCAGGGCTATTTTGCCCGTAAGATCGAAAAGAGTTGTGCCCATAAATACTCCAATAAAATGTTCGTTAGCAGGGAAATTGAGTTAAGGGATCAATGCCAGTTTGCCCTTGACCTGGCTATTCATAACACGCTCCAGTGCAGTCACCGTACCAGACAGGGAGAATTCAGCATCGGTAATCAGGCGCACTTTACCCTTGGAAAACCATTGGACCTGATGGCGACAACCACCTCACCCGCTTTTGGGGGCGGATCGGGCACATCGGTATGTTTCAGTTGGTCCAGCGGGTCAAATCCCTCACAGACAATTGCTTTCATACTTTTTCTTAACCCTCTTGTTCAATGAGTGTGACAGCAATTTCTGCCAGAGTATTGGTTAACTTTCCAGTTTCCATAGCTTTTTCGTTAGAGGCATTGCCGTCCAGCACGCGCTTATAAATGCCCTGGCAAATCGACGCCAGCCGGAAGAAACTGAAGGCAAGATAAAAGGTCCAGTTCTCTACCCTTTCAATGCCACGCAACGCGCAGTATCGCTGAATCATTTGATCTTCGGTGGGAATGCCTAATTACTCAAGGTCTAATCCAGCGAGACCTTTAACCTGCCCTGTCCTGGGCAAACGCATACACATGCACAGATAGGCCAGATCTGCCATGGGGTGACCAAGCGTAGACAGTTCCCAATCCAGTACGGCTAGTGCGCGCGCCTCATCGTTGGCAAACATCACATTGTCGAGCCGGTAGTCGCCATGGATGAGATTGACCTGGCCGTCATCGTCGGGTATGCACGCGCCGAGCCAGGACATCAGCGACTCCATGGCTTCCAGCATGTCGGTTTCCGCAGCACGATACTGCTTGGTCCAACGGCTGAACTGGCGTTCAAAACAGTTGCCTGGCTTGCCGTAATCACCCAGCCCAACGGCATTAACATCCGCATTGTGAATGGTAGCCAGCACCCGAATCATTTCCTCGTGAATCGCCGTCCGCATATCCCGATCTACTTCCGGCAGAGCGGGATCCCAAAAAATATGACCATCCTCAAAACTCATCACATAAAACATGCTGCCAATGACACCGTCGTCTTCACAAAGGCAGTGTGGATGTGCAACGGGTAGTTCCGTATCTTTCAGTGCTTGCAATACCCTGAATTCACCATCAACAGCGTGTGCAGATTTGAGGAGTTGTCCGGGTGGCTTTCTGCGCTGAGCGGGCCCTCGAAGCTATCAATTTGCTCGGACAAATATGCAGCCAGGGTTTTTTAATCAATCGCGTGGACGTCATTCATTTATCTAATCTCGATTTTAATATTGCAGATCATTATGCATTCCCTGGTGGTATCCACAGCTGCCCAATGGACAGTCAATTGAAACAGAACGCTCATCTAACATGACAAGGCATACCGATGTTATTGAACTATTCTTCCAGCCAACCAATAACTGCCACCAGAGCCAGAAAAATTACGCACAACGTAAACCAAACGTTACAATGGATCGCCGCCCCAAGTAGAATCATATTCGGTCAGCCGGTATCTGCAAACTGGTATAGCTAAGTTCCAGACTTGTACTTAAATCCTCCTAACACTGCCTGCAGTGGTATTGGCTTTCAGTTAGCAATCAATGATTCACAAGTTCAATCGATTGAAGCGCCCTCCTTACGTCAATCGTCTCCTGACATAATCTACACACGCGGTAAACAGTGACGAGCCCTCCGTCAGGGGGAATAAAAAAGGCCCAACAGTTGGCCGAATTTGATTCCATTGCTTAGTCTGCGTCAAGCTATAGTCACGAGCCTAATGTTAATATTTTCACCTAGGTACGGTTATGACAAAAACTAAACAGCTAACTTACGCCATAGTTTTGGCAGTCGGAGGGACTAGCTCTGTTGCCCACAGTGCGGAAATTGATGAGATCATTGTCACTGCGACCAAGACCGCCATCAGCTTGCAAGACGTGCCGGTCGCTATAAAAGCCTTTAGCGCAGCGGAGATCCAGGAGGCCGGTATTCACGATGCCTATGACGTGGCTACCCAGACACCAGCCCTCACGGTGACGAGCAACTCTAGCCCTTTCAACACCAAGCTTTCGGTCAGAGGTATCGGCACCCCACAAAACGACCCTGCGCTGGAACCCTCCGTTGGTGTATTCGTAGATGGTGTATTTCTACCGCGCTCGGGGCTGGGTATGTCAGACCTTACCGATATAGAACGTATCGAGGTGTTACAGGGCCCCCAGGGAACACTTTACGGTAAGAATACCAACGCCGGCCTGATTAGCGTGATCACCAAGAAACCCAACTTTGAAGAGTTCGAAGGCTACGTGGAGGTCGAAACCGGAAATTACGATTTGCATAAGTTAACCTTGGCGAGCTCAAGCCCATTGAGTGATACGTTAGCCTATCGCCTGTCGGGCAATATTCACAAGCGCGACGGCTTTTATAAAAACACTGCCGGGCCTGACCAGGATGACGCTGACGACTGGAGCCTGCAGGGTAAACTGATGTGGCAGCCCAGCGACACTCTCACTGTAATGCTGAAAGGTTCTCACCTGGAGCGCGATCAAAACTGCTGTGCCGCAGATTCGATTCAGAGTGACGTGGTACGAGACCTGGCCGAGCAAAGAGGTTTTCAACGAGACAAAAACGATCCCTTTGACTATGAAATTGCGATCGACAGGGACAGTACCTTCGAAATGGAGTCTGATCTGGTTTCCCTGCACATTGAATACGATCTGGACTGGGCCACACTGACCTCGATTACCGCCTGGAATGACTACGAGTTCATCACCGCTGCTGATGGAGATCGCTCTGTAATCGACATCCTTTATCGAGAGAATGAATTTTCCGCGGGAAACAGCCTTGCCCAGGAGCTGGAGCTGGCTGGCAGCGTGGGCGATACCATCGACTACCAATTGGGCCTGTTCTATTTCTCGCAAGAAACGCAGCGCGGAGATGGCCCCGATTGTACGCGAGCGGTTCCCTGCGATGATGGCTTTTCTTTTATCGGCGATGACTTTGTCCAGGTAGCCACGGATGTAGGCTTGGTAAACTTCTTTGGTCAAAATCCGGCGGCCTGGTCGGCGCCAGGTGATTTTCTTTACGGAAGAAATATCTGGGAGAGCGACACGTTCGCCGCCTTTGGACAGGCCACCTGGCATGCGGGAGAGCGCTGGCATTTTACTGGCGGCCTGCGCTGGACTGAAGAAGAGAGAGAGGCCGAACTGCTTGTTGATAGCTATTCATTTTCACCCAATGGAGATGTTAATAGAACTCTTGCAGACGCTGGAGTACCGCGATTCGACGCAAATGGCAATCGCATATGGGCTTTTGTTCTGTTTGACAATCTTTCCCAACCTATCGATGATTCCTTTGAGCGCAGCGCTGAGAACGTAGACTGGTCACTCAAGGCGGCCTATGATGTTGGCGAAGAAAGCATGGTTTACATCAGTGCCGCAACAGGAACCAAGTCGGGCAATTTCAATGGTGTAAACGGCACTGCTAAGCAGCGCGAATTTGACGATGAAGATACCCTGAGCTACGAACTGGGCCTGAAGTCTACCTTGTTTGATCATAGCTTGCGCATCAACGCCGCCGCATTTCTTACCGAAATCGAAAATTTACAAATCCAGCAGTCGGCAGTCAATGAAGGCGGGATAGGTAGCGTTGTTGTCAACTCGGCCGAGGCGGAAGCCTCTGGCATCGATCTACAAATGACTGCGCGGCCACTGGAAAACCTGAACCTGCAAGCTGGCGTATTGTATTTGCATAAAGCCGAAAGCACTGGTGAAGATGGCACGGTACGGCGCCTGGTTCACTCAGCGGATTGGACATATAACCTGGCGGCCACTTTGAGCTTTCCCCTCGCCGATGGCACGCTCTTCCTGCGGGGCGACTACCATCATCAGGGTGATCACCTGGTCACAGGGCTTCCCGATATTACTGCCCGGCATCCCGATACCAATGAGCTCAGGGTTTTGACGCCGGAACAGGACCGGACGCTCGTCAACGCGAGGATCGGCTGGCGCAATGACCAATGGAATCTATCGTTCTGGGGTAAAAACCTCACCAGCGACAAGTATGCTAGCCTAGTCGCCACGAGAAATAATTTCTCCGGCCAATACAGTTACTTCCTGACACCGCCACTAACCTATGGCGCAACCGTGCGCTATAACTTTTTAGACTAACCGGCAAGTGAATCTGAATCCAGAAAACCGCCGTGCAAAACATGCTTAACAAAGTCGGCATAAGCATTATTGTCTTGCTGCTTGTGGTCACCGGCTTTGTCTGGATTAAATTCATTGGCCCCTTGCAGAAAATAGCAGACAGATCCGGGCCGGATACCGCGGCCCGCGACTATGCCTTGCAAGATAACAGCAAGCTAACACTGCCCGCCCCACAAACTGCTGTATATCAGGCGGCGCCGATCCCGGGTGAGAGCCCCGATAGGAACCTGTATTGGGGGGAATTGCACGTGCATACCAGCGAGAGTTTTGATGCAACGCTGTTTGGCAACTCAATAGGCATTGAAGACACCTACCGCTTCGCCAAAGGCGAGCCGTTAAAAAGCGCCAGTGGTGAAGTTATGCAGCTTAGCCGCCCGCTGGATTTTGTGGCGATCACTGACCACGCGGAAGGCTTCGGTACTCGCACCCATTGTGGCGAGCCTAATCTGTCGCTGAAAGAGCGTGCCGCCTGCTGGCTGGCCAACGAACCAAACCCAATGATTTTCCAGATCTTGACCAGGGGGGTACGTGGCAAAGCAGAATCCGGCGACCCATCAAAGTCGGCCGGCGTCTATCAAGCGAAGACCCGCCGCCCGCCTCAGCCTGGCTCTTTTCCTACCTGTAAATTTGGCGATGGCGCATTCGAGCGATGTATTAAAAACGCCAGCGTGGACTGGGCCCGCTATGTCGCACTTGCCGACAAATACTATGAGCCGGGTGAATTGACCACGCTGATTGGCTATGAGTTCTCGCCCGCATTGCCCGAGCAAGGCAAACATCACCGCAATATCATTTTCCGCAATAACCAGGTTCCTGACCACGCTATTTCCAGCCTGGATGTCCCCAATGCGCTTGAACTATGGGGGGGGCTGGAAGCCACTTGCAATGGAGAATGTGACTTCATGACCATGCCGCATAGCTCTAACAAAGCATGGGGACTTATGTATTCGCGGTTCACCTGGGATGGCAAGGAGTATGAAAAGGTGGATTGGCAACTGCGCAAAAAACGCGAACCGTTGGTTGAAATATTCCAGGTCAAGGGTGCCCAGGAGTGTGCTCTTGGGGTTGGAGCTACCGATGAAGAATGCGCTTTCGAACAGGTGTTCGACCCTTGCCAGCCGGGCGAAACCACCGGCTGCGCCTTTGAAACTGGATTTGTTCGCCAGGGGCTTAAGGTCGGACTTGAGCTAGAACAGGAGCTGGGTTTCAACCCTATTCAAACAGGTTTTATCGCCGCTACCGACACCCATAGCTCCAATCCCGGCGATGTGGAAGAGTGGGACTTCCCCGGCGCAATCGGTGCAGCCACTTCCTCTGCGTATCGGCGTTTAAGACCTACGCCTAAAGATTTAGCGCCCTATAAGACCACAATCAAATTTAATACGTCCGGCGGACTTGCGGCTGTTTGGGCTCATGAGAATACGCGCGAGGCAATTTTTGATGCCCTCGCCCGCCGCGAAACCTACGCCACATCCGGCCCGCGTATGGCCGTGCGTTTCCATGCAGGCTGGGGAATTAATCAGGCGACAGCTAACGACTCCATTGTGGTTTCCTCTTTGTTGGCTAGTGGTGTGCCGATGGGTGGAGTACTACGCCCGGACGCCACCAAACAAACCGCCCCCGGTTTTTTTGTCTGGGCAACGCGTGATCCAATCGATGCACCGTTGCAACGGGTGCAAATGATTAAGGGCTGGCTGGACTCTCAGGGCCAGACCCACGAAAAGGTGGTCGATATTGCCTGCGCCGATGGGCTGACGGTAGATCCCGCAACTGGCCGTTGCCCGGATAACGGTGCCAATGTTGATCTCAACTCCTGCAGCTTCAGTCAGGGCTCCGGCGCCAATGAATTAAAAACCGTCTGGTATGACCCTGACTACGATCCGGCGCAGAACGCTTTCTATTACGTTCGCGTATTGATGAACCCGACCTGCCGCTGGTCGAGCTATGACGCGATTCGCCTGGGACGCGATCCCGATCCCCGCGTGCCGGCAACCATCCGAGAGCGAGCCTGGACCAGCCCAATCTGGCTTGATCCAGCAAGCTAATTCTCTGGTTTTAATGTAATTCGCCGATTTGGCAGCCTTTACCCATATCTTGTCGTTATCGCTGAAGTAGCGGTGATGTTACAGGCGGCGACGGCACCAATGCCATGAATACCGCACGATTGGCACTGAAGAAGTGCAGGTCAACCTGAAACCGAGGGCACACAATTAGGCTGACCAGCAGCTCGTCCAGCGCACCCAGCCCTCGAATTACTCCCACCAGGGGTAAAATTCTGGCATATCCTCACTAACGGTATCGGTGTAATTGGCGGGGCGCTTTTCAAGAAAGGATGCCACCCCCTCTTTGCCACCGCCGATACTGGTATAAAACATCGCCAATGAATCCACCTTGTGCGCTTCAACCGGATGCGGCTGGGCAGCGTTGCGGTACATCATTTGCCGAGTCAGGGCGATGGCTACCGGGCTGTGGGAAGCGATCTTCGTGGCGATGCAGTAAGCCTCGTCGAGCAATTGTTCAGCGGGTACTACAGCCTTCACGAAGCGGCCAGCCAGCGCCTCGTCGGGCTTGAGAATGTCGCCTGTATAGGCTCACTCCAGCGCCTGGGAAATGCCGACAATGCGTGGCAGAAACCAACTGGAGCAAGCCTCGGGTACGATGCCGATTTTGTTGAAGACGAATCCAATACGTGCATGCTCCGACGCCAGTCGAATATCCATGGCGCAGGTCATAGTCGCACCAATACCCACCGCCGCGCCATTGATGGCTGCAATCACGGGTTTTGTACATCGGTAAATAGCGAGAGTGACTCGGCCGCCCGTGTCGCGAACACCACTAACGATATCTTCATCCTCCAACCGTTTTTCCATGTCCTGCATGGAAGGACGCAATTGCTCGTTGAGGCCAAAGACATTACCCTCGACGCTTAATTCCATACCGGCACAAAAAGCGCGGCCGGCACCAGTAACAACGATAGCGCGAACCTCATCATCAGCACTTGCCCGATCGAAGGCGTGCACCAGCTCATTGGCCATTTCAACAGTAAAGGCATTGAGTTGCTCGGGGCGACTGAGAGTCAAGGTCAGAATGAAATCCCGTATCTGGTAATCGAGGGTATTGTAAGTCATGGCTTATTCTTGGTTTCGTTAACGGCCAGCAAATGAGTCTGGGCAAGATGCTCCAGAACTGGCGGGTTTTTCAGTAGCCTAACGTAAGTCTTCTCATGCAAAGGAAGCATCTTCGGACAAGATCTGAATTGTGTTCCTATGCGGGGTTTAACCGCTCCAATACCGGCTTATGGTTGGCCGAATATAACCCTGTGATGCAAAGGCTAGACGCTATAATGGGATACATTCGCTATCCAGAGAAAATCCTTATGATTTTTCGCGCCACACCAATCATTGCCATCGTGCTGGCCTGCACATTGATCACGGCCTGCTCCGACGATTCAGCAGAAGTGGAAAGGCGCGCAGCAGCACAAAAGTACTATCGTACGACCAATACGGTCATCCCGGCGAATGACGAAATCATAACTTTCCCGGCGTTACCGACACCTGACCAGAATCGCCCTCTACCCAATCCCGATCGCAACGCCTACTTTGGCGACTTGCACGTGCACACAACGCTCTCCTTTGACGCGTCCGCTTTTGGTACCACCGCAACACCTGCCGATGCTTACCGCTACGCCCAGGGCGGGGCGATCATGCACCCCAGTGGTTTTGAGGTGCAGCTGGCACAACCGCTGGACTTTTACGCGGTTACCGATCACGCCATCATGCTTGGTTTGATTAACGAAGCGTCCGATACCAGTGCAGCGTTTTCGCAATACGATCTGTCCCGGTCCTATCACAACATTAATGAGTCGGTCGAAGGTGGCCTGTTGGACCTTGCAAAAAGAAGCAAGGTGTTTGACAACTTTGTCAGCGACGTGGTGGCCAATCTCCTCGACGGCACATTCGGCAATGAAGTTATCAATGACATCCTCAATTCAGCCTGGGTAAAAACGGTTGAGGCGGCCGATGCAGCCTATAAGCCCGGCACCTTCACCACCTTTGCGGGGTATGAATACACCTCCTCCACGGAGGAGCGCGAGTCCCTGCATCGCAACGTGATTTTTCGTGGCACCGAACGCTTACCTGCACACCCTTTCTCGAAGTTAAACAGTATGAATCCCGAAGGACTGTGGAACTGGATGGACGCGCTGCGTAAGCAAGGTATAGAAAGCCTGGCAATACCACACAACAGCAACGGCTCCAACGGCGTGATGTTTGCGTTTACTGATTGGGCCGGCAATAACATTGACCAGGAGTACGCCGAGCAACGCATGCGCAATGAGCCGCTGGTGGAAATCACCCAGGTTAAAGGCACATCAGATACGCACCCCCTACTGTCACCAAACGACGAGTGGGCTAATTTCGAAATTTTCCCATTGCGCACCTCCACCAGAATACCCAGCAAACCACAGGGTAGCTACGTGCGTAACGCCTGGCAGCGCGGTTTGGCTATGCAACAACAAGACGGTGCAAACCCCTATAAATTTGGTGTGGTCGGTGCCAGCGATACCCATACAGCCGCTGCCTCACTTTACGAGGACAACTACTTTGGAAAAATTGGCTCGTTTGACAATACGGCTGAAAAGCGCGGTTCTGTATCGGCGAGCTTTCTTTACGGCACCTTGATCAAACTGGCGGTACCCGAAATGGTTTTAAAGGTAGACGGAAAAAACTACCTGGATTTTTCGGGCTACCACTACTGGGGCGCATCGGGCATTGCCGGAGTATGGGCGGAAGAAAATACCCGCGAGGTCATTTATGATGCATTGCGTCGCAAGGAAACTTTCGCCACCAGCGGCACACGGATAAAAGTTCGCTTTTTTGCCGGTTACGACCTCGCCGATGCCCAGTTAAGTAACCCAGAGCTGATTAAAAATGCCTACCAGGGCAGTGTCACCATGGGTGGTACCTTACAAGCAAGTGGTGATCGCCAGCCGACGTTTTTAACCTGGGCGATGGCCGACCCCAACACCGCCCAATTGCAGCGCGTGCAAATTATTAAGGGCTGGCTGGAAAATGGCGAGCACCAGGAGCAAGTCTACGATGTGGCATGCTCCGACGGTTTGAGCGTAGATCCTCAAACCCATCGCTGCCCGGATAACGGTGCAAAAGTAAACCTGGAGGACTGCTCCAGGACCGCCAATGTTGGCGCGGGCGAGCTTAAAACCCTTTGGCAAGACCCCAACTTCACCCCAGGACAAGAAGCGTTTTACTACGTGCGCGTGCTCGAAAACCCGGTCTGTCGCTGGTCCACCTGGGATGCCATACGCACGGGTGAAAAACCGCGCTCAGATTTAGCAGCAACCATTCAGGAACGCGCCTGGTCCTCACCTATTTGGTATAGCGCGTCGAGCAACAATAACTTCGTAGATCAATAACCGTGGAAAAGAAGCCATGAATAACAGTATCGAATCTGTAGACGTTTTAATTATTGGCGCAGGCCTGGCGGGCGTAGGTGCAGCCTGCCAATTGCGCCGAAATTGCGCGAACCACAGTTTTATGATTCTGGAATCACGCGCAACCAGCGGCGGCACCTGGGACTTATTCCGCTATCCCGGTTTCCGTTCCGACAGCGACATGTACACTTACAGCTATGGTTTTAAACCCTGGAAAGATAAGTCAACCATCGCCGATGGCCATAAAATACTTAACTATATTCGCGAAGCGGCAGCAGAATACGACGTAGAACAGCATATTCGCTATCAACACAAAGTCATCGCTGCCAACTGGTCTTCAGCAGATAAACAATGGCTGGTAACCGTTGAACGCAGTGGCTCTAGCGAAGGTTGTGGCACTAGTGAGAGCAGTGGCACTGCTGAACAGGTCACAATACGCTGCAATTTTTTATTTAATTGCAGTGGCTACTACGACTACGAGCAGGGTTATACACCGGAATTCGCAGGCACCGATAACTTTAAGGGGAAAATCTTTCACGCCCAGCATTGGCCAGAAGATTTAGATTACCAAAATAAACGCGTTGTAGTTATCGGTAGTGGCGCCACCGCGGTAACGCTTGTGCCCGCAATGGCCAAAGACACGGGCAGCTTGGTGATGTTACAACGCACCCCCACTTATATCGCGAATGTACCCGCTGAAGATCCGCTGTCAAAAACACTGAGCAAGATATTGCCTGATAGTTGGACGTTCCGCCTGACTCGCTGGAAAAAGGTCCTATTTCAAATTTATATCTACAAGCTATCACGGAAAAAGCCAGGACAACTCAAAAAAATCTTGCTTGGGGGAGTACAAAGAGCATTGGGACCGGATTACGACGTCGCCACTCACTTCACTCCGCCCTACAATCCCTGGGATCAACGTTTATGCGCTGTACCCGACGGTGACATGTTTGACGCTATTAGAGAAGGCCGCGCTGAAATAGTAACGGACCACATTGATCAATTCAACGAAGAAGGAATTCGTCTCAAGTCAGGCAAACAACTCGATGCTGACATTGTAATTTTGGCCACAGGATTAAACCTGAAATTTGCTGGCGGTGTTAAGTTCAGCCTTGATGGTAAACAACAAGATATCGCCGAACATTATATATACCGCGGGATGATGCTCTCTGGCATGCCAAATCTGGCATTTACCGTGGGGTATACCAATTCTTCCTGGACGCTTAAAACCGACCTATCGGGTAAGTATGTTTGTCGCTTGCTCAATAAAATGGCTCGCCGTGGTTACTCAACAGTAACTCCGCGAATAAAGGGCGAACTTGGAGAAATACCGATGCTCGACTTTGATGCAAGCTATGTGCTGCGCGCGAGGGAGATGATGCCGAAAAATGGCGATCGCCTGCCCTGGAAAAACCACCAGGATTACATCAGAGATTTTATCAGTTTACGAATTGGCGGCATAAATGATAAAGAGCTCGAGTTTCACTAATAGCTTCAAATCCTATGACAGCGTTACGCTCGTGGCTGGCAAAGCTCGCTAATTACTTCTCCTACCCATTACACGTTTCTCATTACGTGGAACTTGTCAAACCGCTTTGGGCTAGCCACTAGTTACAGGCCAGGGTAATCGATGTGTGGGATGAGACAAAGGACGCTCGCACCATTACCCTTAAGCCCAGTGTACACCGGCGCCAGCATCGTGCCGGGCAACATATCCGCATCGGTATTCCCATTGACGGTGAGCAATACACCCGCACCTATACCATTTCTTCGGCGCCGGAACGCGGTATGGGTTCGTTTACGATTACCACTAAAATCATTCCCGATGGTGCGTATCAAAGCACATAGTGCGAAACATCAAAGTCGGTGATTACCTTCCGGTCGGTTTGCCGCAAGGTGATTTCTATCTACCCGACGCTTCCCCTATTCAGCCGTTATTTATCACCGCCGGTAGTGGTATAACGCCGGCGATGAGCATGCTGCGCAGCCTGGTTGCTCAAGAGCGTTTGCCGGACACGGTGCATATCCACTATGCGCCGCATGAGTTTGATGTCATTTTTGGCAAGGAATTGCGAAAAATGGATGCAGAGCAGGAGCACTACCATCTGCATGAATTACATACCCATGAGTACGGTGAAGATAAACAGACCAAAGGCTATTTTAGCCGGCAACGGCTTGAGCGCTTCTGTCCCGACTGGAAAGAACGTGACTGCTATGCCTGCGGGCCTGCGCCGCTAATGGCCGCATTGGAAAAAACCTTCAAAGAAGCCGGCTTAAACCATCGCTTGCACATCGAACGATTCCTGGCGGAATTTGCGCCGATTCCAGACTATGCGATCGGCGGCAAGGTGCGCTTCGCGGCCAGCGGTATTGACGTCGATGCCGATTGCAAAACCAACCTGCTACGTGTGGCTGAAGATGCCGGCATGAATCCGCCGCATGGCTGCAGGATGGGCATCTGTCACATCTGTAATACCAAACTGCTGTCTGGCTGTGTTCGGGATTTGCGTAGCGGAAAAATTCTCAATGAAGCAGGAGCGATGGTACAAACCTGCGTTTGCGCCGCTGCTGGCGACTGCGAATTGGCCGCCTAAAGAGAAAAGAAAAGAGCACATTTTTATGGCCACTGCAAAACCATTGCCGGTTGATCTAAGCGAAGCACAGATTAATGAGTTCGGACGCAAAATTCAGCAAATTTATGACGACGCGATGGCGTCTCGCGGTGACCGCGATCGCGATCGCGCCTACATTCTCAATCTGATCCGCACCCAAAGGAGCATGGTTTTTAACGGCCGAATGATTATTTTCGCTGCCCTGTGCTTTCTACCGATGTGGTCACATGCGCTGGCGAGCTGGACCCTGGCACTGTTGATTATGGCCGTCGGCGCCATCATGCTCGGGACCTCGAAAATTCTCGAGAACATGGAAATTGGCCATAACCTTCTACACGCACAATGGGATTGGATGAAAGATCCTGACATTCAGTCCAATACCTGGGAGTGGGATATATACGGCACATCCGACAGCTGGATGAACTCGCACAACGTCATACACCACATCTGGACCAATGTCATTGATAAAGACCTGGATATTGGCTATGGCCTCCATCGGGTGACTGCCCAGCAGGCGTGGAGTCCGGGCCGTTTGTTACAGCCGTTTGTCTTCCTTCTCCATATGGTGTTTTTTGCCGGTGCCATAGCACTGCACGATAAAGCTATCCACGACATCTCCAGCGGTAAGGCGAAGCCCAGTGAGCATAAGGCACTGTTCAAGCATATCGCCAGGAAGTTCTGGGGCATGTTCCGCAAGGACTACATCATGTGGCCAGGTTTGGCAGCGCTGCTAGCTGTCCCCATTTCATTCGTATTATCAAGCGCTTCGCCGCTGCTAATTTTTGGACTGGTTGTTGCGAGCAATGCACTGGCTAACCTCATTCGTAACGTCTGGGCGTTCATTATCATTTTTTGTGGCCACTTTCCCGATGGGGTTTATGTCTTCACCCCGGACCAGGTAGAAGGAGAAAGCCGAGGGCAATGGTATCTGCGACAGATGTTCGGCTCAGCGAATATCGAAGGCGGCGACGGTTAGCGGTTCACCTTTAGCAAAGAGATAGGCGTCTTCAATACCCAGCGTGTTACCCAACCAGGTGGCATCAAAGCTTTCGGCGGTCTGTATTCAACCCAATACAGGTTCATATTAGGGTTAGGTGCCGCCTGATAAACGGTATCTTGTGGTACAGGCAAGATTAACTTACTGTCATCCTGCAGCTGCAGCACATAATCATCTGCCACGATAACAGGCCCACACCTGCCAGGCAGCTTTTTATTTCAAACTTTTTTAAGTTCAAAGGTTCTATTTCTAACAATGAGCTTGTTGATTTGGACTTACTGTTGCTGACTTAATATAAAAGTATCAGTCCGCGTTCGATACACCACATGACCGACAGGCCGCCTAAGGCATAAACCGGCACGGGTACTAAACGTTCTTGCCAGGGCAGTAAAGGTCGCTTGATTAACCACCACACACCCAGCAATAACACAATAAACGCGATCTGCCCTACTTCGATTCCGACATTAAAAAACAGCAAGGCCATTGGCACATTGCTCTGCGGCAGACCGATCTCCGCCAACGCACCCGCAAACCCCATACCGTGCAGCAAACCAAAACCACCGGCCAACCACCAGGGGTAATGGCGAAACAAACCTCGCTTGTCATGGCGAGCCAGGTTTAACGCCAACACAAAAATACTCAGGGCAATGGTGAACTCCACCAAGGGCACAGGAAAACTCAAAAAACCGAGCGTCACGAGTGATAGCGTAATACTGTGCCCGGCGGTAAACGCCGTAATCGTCCAGAGCAAACGCGCGCCACCACCGACGAGTAACAGTAAACCGAATACAAACATCAGGTGATCAATACCACCCCAAATATGCTCCAGGCCCAACACTGAATACTCGAGTGTTACTTCTCCGAGTCCCGGCTCTGCGGGTACTTGATACTCAGGATTTTCTGCCTTTAGCACCGCTTGATAGTGCTGCGTTTGACCTTGCTCATCACGCAGGCTGAGCATCACCATGGCCGATACCTGATTGGGCCCCAGCCCGGTGACCCCCACCTTATGGCCTACCAAACCCTGTTTACCCAATTGATCGCAACGTAACTGCCAGCTCTTCACGCTGCCGGTGCCCTGTACCTGCGGCAGGCTCTCACTCAGCGTCTTACAACTGTCTGGCCAGGCGGGGGCTAAAGGCGCATCACTGGTACGATTGACCGAGGTTTTCCACACCACATTATAATGATGTGGTTTCGTCTCCACGATTTTAAGCAGCGAAGGCGCAAACAGATGGGCTTGTGCGCTGTGCGCCAATAACAGCGGTATTAACACGCATAAAGTGAATCGTAATATCGACATTACATTTTCACCTCATAATCATTGTACAGCGCTGCTATAGAACTCTTCAGCGCCTGGGTACGGGCTTTGGTCTCAAGATCGCTGCGAATTTGAGGTTCCACCTCTTCAAAGCTTGCATCACGTGCGGGCTCAATGGCCGTCACCCAAACGTAATGTAATCCGTAAACCGAACGAATCGGCCCCAACCACTGACCTGCAACGGGGCTTGCTTGCGCCAGCTCTGAAACAAACTGAGCGCCGAAATGTCGGGATAACTGATCAGGGGTCTGCCTGTGGAATTCATAACCTGACATAAAAGGTGCGCTAAGATGTCTGGCTGCTTTTGCATCGAGTTTGTTTTCCTGTATTTCAGCAATAATCGATTTAATCTGTTCTTCGCGTTCTTCAGTAAAAAAAAGATGAGCAATCGACAGGCGAGCAGGAAGGCGAAATTGCTCTTCGCGATCAGAAAACGCGGTGCGTAGCTGTGCCTCGGTAGGCGCGGCAAGTGATGCCTCGCTCAGCAAACGACTTTGCGCCTTCTCAATCAGTCGCCGCTTGACCAACTCATCGCTAAGATGAAGCTGCATATCCAGCGCCTGCTGAAACAACTCGTCATTATCTTTTCCATCCACCATATTTAAAAAGTGCATATTGCGGATCAGCTGGTCATAAACAATTTTGTCGCGCCGGTGAAGCTTAAGATCCAATGCATACTGAAACAGCAAGTCACGCTCCAGTTCATCGGCAATCATTTTTTGTTTTTGTGCAGCGGAAGGCTCACGACCAAAGCGGTTAAGCCATTGTTGCTGCAAGGTGTCTATCCGTGAGGCATGTAAGGGACCAATCACGGTGTTAGGCTCAGGAAATATGGTGCTCTGAATATTATAAAAAACCACGCCCAGCACAATAAAATGTAGCCATGATTTATTAAGTCGAATCACAAACGATTTCAAAACTATTACCACCCCTATTTTTTGTAAGCCCCCATAACAATACAGTGTCTACTTTTTCATTGCCAAATACTAAAAGCCATTTTAGTTTTACTTATTATCAGTACAAAATATTTTAATTCCATTAACCATACCCGTACTTCACCGTAAAACTCTTCCCTAGATGAGAAGAGTGGAAATGGGGGAATAATTCATTACAGTTTAAGCCAATGTGCAAAAGGCGGGGACTTATTCAGGATTTATCGTCTCGTAACCACTCAACTGTACGACTCAAGAATCCGACCTTACCGGTGATTAACATCCGCTTGTTATCGGGCATTGAAATTTCCACGCGTTTATATTCGCCCAGTTTTTCAACATACAGCATGCCATACCACAGGTTATTAAGTTCACTGCTGGACTTTATCTCCTTGAGCATTTCTCGGCCTACTCGCTCAGGCTTGTTATCGTTGCGAAAGACGGTGGCACGGCCCTCTGCCATATTTATTTTAATCCAGGCGGGATGCTCGGCGTGCTTCCAGATACCCGCTATGTCATCACTAAGCGCCAATGATGAGAAGAGTAAAGCGAACGTAAAACAAAGCGAGCGAATTATCATTTGATCAGCATTCACGGTTGAAAGTATTTTTAATACGATATGCTACATAAAACGGTAGCAACAGTAACAGCGTTAAAAAAGTCACCAGTATATTATCCCGCTGTTTTAATAAAATATTTGTCATCACTTGTTTAATTTGGTTATAACCCTGAGGTACAGGCACCACGTTATTATCGACACGGTACTGCTCATAAAGGGACAGCATACGCTGAAAACGCAGCGCGTGAGATGCCGATAAATCAACGGTTTCGCCAGGATCTTTGACAAGATTAAACAAACGCCATTGGCCATCACCTCGCGGCGGCTGGTTAATTACCAACTTGTAGTCCCCCTGAAACAACACACCGTGATCGGTCAGCTCATAGCCTACGGCGTCATCCGGGTCATAAACCCGTTCAGCTGCTCCCGACAGTAAAGGCGTTAGGTCTCGCCCTATGATTGGCTGTACCGGCCGACCGGCATAGCGCGCGGAAGGCTGTGATACCCCCGTCAGGGATAAAATGGTTGGGGTAATATCCGTTGCCCAGGCAAAGGCCGGTGTTAACGATTGCTGAGCCTCAATAGGCTTACCAGCAATAATCAACGGCACTCGCATGCCACCCTCCCCCGCGTAAAACTTGTAGTACGCCAGAGGGCTTGCTGCGGCACTGGCAAAGCTGGGACCAATGGAGCTGTAGCTACCTTTCAGCCCCAAATTATCGTAGTCCAGATTATAACCCAGGTTTTCAGGGGCCAATCGTGCGGGAAAGGTTCGGGGGTAGGACGGCCCAGAGGCCTCGCTGCCGTTGTCTGAAGTAAAAATGAAGATGGTGTTGTCGTATTGTCCACGTTCTTTAAGGAACTCAATCAGACGACCGAGGTGAAAATCCATCGCCTTAATCATGCCGGCATAAACCGCCATACGTTTCGCTTGATAACGCCTGTCGTCTTCACTGAGCGCATCCCAATCTTCGGTTGTTTTCATTCTCACCATGGGCATATTTTTCGGCACAATGCCTAGCGCTTCAGCTCGTTCTTTGCGCTGCTGACGCAATGCATCCCAGCCGGAATCGTAAACCCCCATATAGCGATTGATAAATTCTTTTGGCGCCTGCACGGGCGAGTGCACGGCCATAAATGGCAGGTAGGCGAAGAAGGGTTTACTCTCTTTTGCTGAGGTGTTCTGTAAATTCTGACCCTGCAGATTACTGTCGATAAATTCAATCATTTTATCGACCAAAAACCGCGAGGAATAAAAATCCTCAGGCAGCATAAACCGCTCACCGTCAGCGAACCAGTTGGCCTGATCATAAAGTGCAAGATAGGGGCGCTGCTCCCAGTTATCGGCACCTGAATCCATCATTGCCATGGTCCGCTGAAAGCCACGTCGGCTAGGCCGCTTGTCGGGTTCCATGCCCAGATGCCATTTGCCCGCCATATAGGTGTGGTAACCCGCATCTTCCAGCAGGGTCGCAACAGTGACTACATCATCCCCCAGCACGCCTTGATAGTTAGCGTGCTTGCGTTGCGCGGGAGCTAACATTTCGGGAATATTGGGAACCCCGGCCAGATGGCTATCCACGCCGGTGAGTAGCATAGCTCTGGCAGGCGCGCAGTTGGCGGCGGTGTGGTAGTTGGTAAAGCTCACACCCTGCTCCGCCAATGCCGTTAGAGTTGGCGTATTGACTTCACTGCCGTAGGACGCGATATCGGTATAACCCAGATCATCGGCGAGGATGAAAACGATGTTGGGACGCGCTCTACTTACGGGGCTCTGCGCCTCAGTGTCTACAACGGTATTCGCTGATGTTTCAATCCCAAACGCGCTGCTACTCACAACGCTTAAACACAGGCAAGCGCCACAAAAAATCTGATATAAAGAAAAACGTCCCACTTGTTCAGCCTTCTTTTGGCAAGCGGCGGGATGCAAGCAGCAAAATAATTGCCACGACCACTTCTGTCATGATCTGACTAACGGCCAATGTGGCATCGTGCAACAGCCAGGCGACAATTCGCCCCAGGGCTGTGATCGCAAGGAACATAATGGGTGGGTAGTACCAGCTTCGATGCTCACTGATCAGGGCGATCAACATGCAACTCCCCAGCACCAGAAAGAAGCCAGCCATGTTACCGATTTGGGAGCTGAGTCCGATGCCGTCACTCAGCGTCAGGCCAAAATCAGGTGCTACGCCAGCCGGTGCCACAAGCCAGCGAATTCCCATAACCACAAACAGAATCGCAGGTATCAGTACCAATAACTTTACAATAATATTGATCAGGCTCAACTTCATTTTTATTTATCCCTTTCGGCAATGACTTGCATCATTTGGTGTGCCGTCTCCAACCCTGAGTTTTGGTTCTGCCCGGTCACAAATCGTTTCTCTTGATCGATCACCACATGGGTAGCAAACACATCACGGAAAGCCGTTTGGCTCTCGTAAAGCGCACCGGCTTTACGCAGTTCGGTTTCCGGGTGTTGCGGGGTAATTTCAATTTTTAGCTCTTTAACTTGCTTGTCACTAACCCCGGTCATGGCGCGTCCAGCTATCAGCAAATTACCCTGAGTATCTTTTACGTTGATAAAACCCAACACTCCGTGACATACGCCGCCGAGAACAGGTTTGTGTTCCGCATAAAAGGCGTCGCCAATTTTCTGTGCCAGAATTTCTGAGTAACCCAGGTCATAGGCTGCACCCCATCCACCGGCGAGAAAGATCAGGTCGTACTCGCTGAAATCGACATCATCAATTTTTATTGACTTCTGAGCTTTCGCGGTAAAAATAGGATCGGCTAGGAAACGCTCATCGTGAGGGGTTCTCACCACTCGACCAAGGCTCTCAGGGGCGATAGGAATTTCACCGCCTTCAATACTGGCTACATCGACCGACATACCGCCGTCTAAAAACGTGTAATAAGGGTGTGTCATTTCAGATGCGGCCACACCGGTAGCCGGACCCTCGGTTTCACCCGGCGCCGCCAATACGCCATGACTGGTGGTAATAATCAGTGCACGCTTACCCGCCAGTTCAAATTCAGGGCCATGATACTCAGGGTGCAGACCCAACTTGTGCAGCAAGGTCGGTAACGCCAGTACAACGATGACGGCAAATGCGACAAGGGCAGCCAATACTTTCATTATTTTGCTCATGGATTCAAATCTCTCTGTACATTTATTTCAAATATTTCAAATTTTATTCCGCCGCCAATGTCCCTGGCGTATTATTTCCGGACAAAGCCTGGCGCCTTGCAAAACTTTACCGAGGTCCGGTTACGCATAACACGTCCTACAGCCCAACCAATATATAGGCTGGACTGCTTAAGCGGCGCACCAGTCGAACATCGCGCAAGCCGCTGATAATTCGGCTGTAAACTGAGGCAATTCAGCCATCTTGAAATATGACACTGCAGATAATCAGAGAGATAAAAAGTCCTAAAAGATAGTCTTAGGCGGTAGTCAGTGCATAATTTAACTGTACAACTTTACCTTCTCAACCAAAATATCATATTCGGCCAACCTGATGCCCCAGCACTTGGCCGCTTATGATACCCACAGAGACAGACGAAACCCTTAACATTCATTACTGGTAAGTTAACGCTTTCTTCCGCTATTTCCCGGAGAAAATTCAGCCTGCCATCGATCGCAACCAAAACGAATGCGGTCGGTTATTTGAAGTGCCCTTTAGCCTGCGTAACTTACTGGATGATGGCAAAAAAGATGATAAGGAAGAGTTTGCAAAAAAAGCGTAACCCCTGTTACAGAAATAGAGACGTTTCAACTAGTCATTTCCGATACACATAGTTAACTGAGTACATATGATGTCTATATCTTACCCAATCCCATTAATTGGCGCTGTCGGTTCACCTTACACACGAAAAATGTTATCCCTGCTGAGATACCGTCGTATTCCCTACACGATAATTTGGGGAGATCCTGCAACAGTGCTTGATAGCATGGGCATTAGCAAACCGAAAATACCCTTCTTGCCAACCTTTATCCTCGACGATGACAAAGGCGAGCCTCAAGCGGTCTGTGATTCCACACCGATTATCTACCGCCTGGAGGAACTCCAGCAAGACCGTTCTGTGATACCCGATGATCCTGCGCTGGCATTTATTAACTTCCTGCTAGAAGACTTTGGCGATGAATGGTGTACAAAATTCATGTTCCACTATCGTTGGTATTATTCTGAAGATACCGACAACGCCGGAACCCAGCTTCCGTTAAACATAGACGTTACACTTCCCAAGGACGCCTTACAGCAGTTCAAATCTTTCTTAAGTGAACGTCAGACTGGACGTCTGGGTTATGTTGGATCCAACGATACAACTGCGCCTATTATTGATGCCAGTTACCGCCGCTTCCTATCGTTGCTTGAAAAACACTTTGAGAACCAGCCTTTCCTGTTGGGTGAAAAGCCAGCCTCTGGCGACTTCGCCATTTTCGGTCAACTAAGTCAACTTATCGGCTTCGACCCTACACCCAGAGCCATTACCCATGAAGTATCACCACGTACCGTCGGCTGGGTGGGCACGATGGAAGATCAAAGCGGATTGGATACAGGACAAAAAAGCTGGGCTTCACTCGAATCCCTTCCTGCTACCTTAAAAGACATATTGACAGAAGTAGGTCGCACCTATGTTCCCGCTTTGCTCGCAAATGCCAAAGCACTGTTAGCCGGTGAAAAGCAATGGCAAACAGACATTGATGGTTGTCTGTGGTCACAGCAAAGTTTCCCTTATCAGGGCAAATGCCTGCAGTGGCTCAATGAGGAATACCAGAAATTATCTGACACCGATAAACAACGCATCGATAAACTCATAAACGGTACTGGCTGTGAAGCCTTGCTTTCACAGAGTTAAGCGTGGATATCCGACAAGTGCAAAGCATGCTGAATAAAACTCTGAGTACTATAAACGCGACATCAAGGTACTGCCACTACTGCTCAAGAAAGAACAAGTAATGAAAGCAGAGCAATACAAGGAGAAACAGTGAAACGTATTCTTATTACCGGAGCCGCGAGCGGATTGGGCCTGAGTCTGGCGAAGAAGTATGCCAGTGAAGGCTGGTCTGTTTGTCTTGCTGACATTCAGGATAAGGAGGGGGTAAAGATTGCCTCCCAACTAAGTGAAGAGCATGGCAACGATTGCTTTTTTCAGCATCTGGATATCACCAGTGATGCTCAGTGGCAGGAGCTGGTTGCTATCATTTCCGAGCGCTGGCAAGGACTGGATGCCTTAATCAATAATGCAGGTGTGGCGGCGGCCGGAGATATTGATACGTTTTCACTGAAAGACTTTCAGTGGGCTGTGGATATCAATTTAATGGGTGCTGTAAAAGGTTGCCATGTTTGCGTGCCCCTGTTGAAAGAAAGTAAAGGGCTGCTTATCAATGTAGCCTCTATGGCAGGGCTATTACATATGGGTAACATGTCTGCCTATAACGTCTCAAAGGCGGGCATGGTGGCCCTGTCGGAAGGGCTGCTGAGCGAACTTGATCCCTATGGGGTAAAAGTCTCTGTTGTATGCCCTACGTTCTTTCAAAGCAACCTGGCCAAGAGTATGCGCAGTGACAATCCTGATGCAGCAAAAATTGCGGCTAAACTCCATGCCGGAACAGGCATTACCGCAGAGGGTATTGCGGCAACCATTTTTGAGGATTCCCGAAAAGGTAAGCACACTATAATTGCCGGGACTCGTCTTAGCGACAGAATAATCTGGAGGCTAAAGCGTTACCTTCCTGGCGTGTATCTCAGCATGATGAAAAGTAATGCGCGTATACAGTTTACTGATAAAAACCCAACATCGGCCTCTTCATCGACCAGGGAAGGAATCTCTACGCGAGTGTTGCGTTTTATACGAAGGCGGCTATTAGGATGAGACGCCATATGGTCAAAAATACCTCTGAATGCTGATAAATACCTTCAGAATTTTCAATAAATTTAATTCTTACGTTTTATTTGAGTCAAAAAAACCACGAACTGGAGTTGCGTTAAACCATGGACATTTTCTTGTGGCCCCTTCTGTTTTTGATGCTATTTCTGTTATTAGCACTGCATTGTTACCGCCAATACTGGACCAAAAAGGATCTGCCACAAATCGATACCTGTGAATTTACAGGGCAGCTGAAAAAGGTTGGAAATACCTACATAGGCTATCGGGCCGCTAGCAACGGCAGCCAGCGCACCGTCATCTGCTTCCCGGGCTTCCTGGAAGACGTACGCTATTTTCAGGAACTGTATCAAGACGACAATGCAGAACTTATTTTAGTGAACAATGCCAACTATCATTGCCCTTTTCTCGGAGCAAAAGATACTGGCGATATTACTGAATTGGCGTGGCCCGAAAACCCGTACCTTTTAGGGACAATCGAACATGATGCCTTTTATCTGGGGTTGGTACTGGAGCATCTTGCATCGGGCAGCAACATTGTCCTGCACGGTCACTCCCGCGGTGGAGCCGTTGTATTGGAAACCGGTCGCCAATACCCAGAATTAACAAACGCGAAAGCACGTTCCGTCAGTGCCATTTTGGAAGCCCCCGTATTACCTCAAGCGCGTACAGCAGGCAAAGGGGCTGCGACTCTGCCGCACGGATTGGCCTGCTATCTATTACCGCTTCTACTGGGATGGTTACGCAATAGCAGCGAAGAACGCCGTATCAAACGAATGATGGTGGGCCCGGTCACACCGTTAAAACAACAGCTTTTACCTAATGTTCCCAACAATCCACGCACTTACGCCACCTGCGTCACTAACCTGCGCTCTATAGTTGCCTGGCAGCGTACAACACCGATTGATGCCTATAACAACTTCTCAGCGTTGACCGTCATCATGGGCGAACACGACCATGTACTCTGCAATCACAGTATGCTGGCGAGCGTAGAAAAAGGACAAGCCATCAATCAAGGCGTATCGCTTGTAAAAACCGAGCGCACAAACCACTTTATTAGTCTGGAGCATCCTGAAGTGATGCGGACTTATTATTCCCAAATAACACGTTAAATAATAAGAACACTAGAATGCGAAACCACCTTGTCCGAACATGATATATCTGCATGCAAAGCAGTGGAGTAATTTATTGATAACAGATATTTTTATTCGATAGTGTACTGGAAGAACTAAAAACTATGAACTTTACTACCGACCCCCGTTTTGATTTCGCTCGCCAGCAAATCAAGGCCGCCAATGAAGAAGGTTACACCTCAGCACTGGATTTATTTGAAAGGACCTGTGCTGAATTCACTGACGATATTGCCTTTACCTGCATGGGTCAGGATGTCACCTTTCGCGAGATCGACGAGATGTCTGCCCAATTTGCCGCCTTCCTGCGCAGCGATGGCGGTTTAGAATATGGTGATCGGGTGGCCATTCAGTTACCCAACCTGATTCAATATGCCGTCGCGGCCTGGGGTATTCTGCGTGCGGGCTTGGTCATGGTAAATACCAACCCGATGTACACCGAAAGAGAGTTGCGCCACCAGTTTCAGGACAGCGGTGCCAAAGCGGTAGTGATACTGAATGATTTTCTGCCAACGGCGGAAAAAGTCATTCCGGATACTGATATCCAACTGGTTATCTCGACCAATATTGTCGATATGATTGAAGCCCAGCCTGCGCCGGAACACCAGCTGGAAACTTCAGTGACTTTGCAGACTTTGCCGGCCGCTATCGCTGCTGGTGGAAATCAGGGCCTGCCAGCTTCCCGCCCTACTCTGGACGACATTGCCGCACTGCAATATACCGGCGGCACCACCGGAGTTGCCAAAGGCGCCATGCTAACTCATGGTAATCTGATTGGCAGCGTAGCCCAGGGTAAAAAACATTTTAAGGAAGGCAATACTTCTATTAGCGGTCTATTAATAGCCCCGCTACCCATCTACCATATTTTTGGATTTTGCGTTTATCTGTGTGCCAATTTTGCCACCGGCGGCCGCTCAGTACTGATCCCCGACCCGCGCAACCTCGATGGCCTGCTGGATGTAATGAAAGCGTTTCCTTTTACCGGTTTTGCCGCCGTTAATACCATGCTGGCCGGTTTAATGAATAATCCTAAATTTGATGAAGTGGACTGGTCACACCTGCAATGGACAATAGCCGGTGGCGCAGCCCTGGTTCCGGATATCGCTGAACAATGGGAACGGCGCACCAACACTCGCTTAATTGAAGGCTATGGCTTATCTGAAACCAATGGCAACCTGACATTGAATATGCCCGAAACACGCTGTATTGGCACGGTGGGTAAGGCCATGGTATTTCAGGATATTAAATTAGTGGATCAATCCGGCCAACAGGTCGCGGACGGCGAAGAAGGTGAAGTCTGGGTCCGTGGTCTGAACGTTATGATGGGCTACTGGCAACGGCCTGAGGCGACTAACGAAGCTGTTGACCCGGAAGGCTTTTTTAAAACCGGCGATGTCGCGGTAAAACTGGAAAACGGTTTCTATAAAATCGTAGACCGCATTAAGGATATGATTATTGTGTCCGGTTTTAATGTCTATCCCAATGAAATCGAAAACCTGATTACCAGTCACCCCGATGTGTTTGAATGCGCGGTTATAGGCGTTAAGGATAATCAAACCGGGGAAGCGGTTAAAGCCGTCGTTGTGCGCAACAATAGCGATCTAACCGCAGAGCAGCTGACTGCGTTTTGCCGTGAAGGGCTTACCCCTTACAAGGTGCCCAAGCAGATTGAGTTTCGTGACGACTTGCCCAAGTCCACCGTCGGTAAAATTTTACGGCGCGAGCTGCGCTAGATCACAGCAACGGATTGAGCCAGGATACCGGCTGCGATATCGGGCTGACGCTGATTATTGATTAAACGCTTGGCGGCTCGAATGGCATCACAGCTTGACCAGCGACAGGTCGTGTTTATTAACACGCGAACATAGTAAAAAGCACTTTGATTCGGATCGTAATCCGGGTCGCGCCAAAGGTTTTTAATTCAGCTGCACCGGAGCCGGCACTATACTGGAAGGTGGACAAATCAACGCTGGCACCATTTCAAATCATTAACGGATAAAAGGCTATGAAACAACTACCAAACGCACGCTTACGTAAAACATACCTTTACTGCTGCTCTGTACTTCTACTTAGTTGGCCGCTCACAGGTTATAGTGACGACACCAGCGCTGACACCACTGGGCCTGCTATTACTCTAAATGTAAATGCGAATATTGAAACCACGATGCTTTTTGCCGCAATCTTCGCGGTGCTACATGTGATCTTTACCCTGCGTGTAGGCGCCTATCGCTTCCGCAGCCGCATCAGCCTGGGGGACGGCGGTGACAACGAATTGCGCAACCGGATCCGCGCCCACGGCAACTTTGTTGAGCAGGTGCCCATTGCGCTGTTGTTGTTACTGCTCAATGACCTCAATGGGCTGGACGACAGCACATTGATGATCCTCGGTAGTGTGTTGCTTGTTTCTCGCCTGCTGCACTCTGTGATGATCGTGTCCCGTTCACTGCCCATTGTGCTCAGGCCGATTTCAATGATAGGGACACTGGGTACTATACTCGCCAGTGCCATCTTGTTGCTTGTATAGCTTCCGGCCCTGGTTAGGCCCCGGTTGAGGTAACGACGACAACACACAGTAGTACGCCAAGGAGTATTCGGTTTTTTCTGGACACAACGTTATCACTTTAAACTCAGGGTTAACCACCTGACCATACTGGAGGCACGCCCAGTAAGCGGCGGCACCTGGGATCTGTTATTGCGGGTCAATAAATCTTGGCGCACGTTTTTCAAAGTTGGCGGTTACCGCTTCAATCTGGTTGGGTTTACCCATCAGCACATCCTGCTCAACGGATTCAGCCAGGATACCGGCTGCGATATCAGGCTGACGCTGATTATTGATTAAACGCTTGGCGGCACGAATGGCATCTGGGTTTTTATGGGCAATCTGAGCTGCAGTTTCCATCGCGTCGGCCAGCGGATCTTCGCACAGGCGAGTGGCAAAGCCGTAACACTCAGCCTCTTCGCCAGTAAACACACGGGCGCTATAGGTTAACTCGCGAATAATATCTTCACGCACATAGGCACCCCACAGTTGGGTTCCGGCCATATCTGGTACAAGACCCCACTTCATTTCCATAATGCTGAGTTTGGTTTGCGGGTGGATATAGCGCATATCGGCACCACACATAACTTGCAACCCGCCTCCCAGGCAACTGCCGTGAACAGCCGCAATCACCGGCACAGGGACTTCATGCCACACCCAGGCCGCCTGCTGGAACAGATTACAAACACCATGGCTACGCTCAAGTAGATCAGGGGCGCCGCCGGACATCATCAATTCCATATCCAGCCCGGCACAAAAGGCTTTGCCCGCACCGCTTAGCACAACGACCCGCACACTGGCATCGCTCTTAATCGCTTCACCAGTTGCAACCAGCGCCTTAAACAAATCCAGGCTTAATGCATTCATCTTGTCCGGACGATTCAAGGTAACCCTGGCTATCCCCTGTTCAATTTGATAGTCAATCACATTACTCATCGTCAACTTCAAGGCCTGCTACCGTATCGCTATAGAGAGTTGCTTTAAGGGTGCTGAAAATACCGCGTTGCTTTTCGGCCAGACCACCGATCATCTCAACGGCAGTAGGCAGTAAATCTTCCTCAGCACAAATGGCATCGACAATATTGGCTTGCAAACTTTCAGGGCCGGTATAACGCTTGCCGGTCAACACGGCATCACGGCAGACAGAGGCGCTCAGTTTATCTTTAGCCATCGCCATCTCAGCAGCGCCAATAGGTACACCAACATCCACTTCGCTAAAGCAGAACCAACCTCTGTCGTTACGCATGATCCGGTAATCGCAGGCCAACGCCAGAAAGGCTCCTGCGGCAAATGCATGACCGTTAATAGCGGCAAGGGTAGGCATTTTAAAATTCATCAGCCGGCCAAATAACTTCTTGAGTGCTTTATCAAAAACTTCAATTTTTTCAGGAGCATATTGCATCACTACTGCCACGTTAATACCCACCGAAAATGCCTTACCCGAACCCGTAATAACCAGCGCACCAGGCCCATCTCCTACAACAGCCTCCACACTGTCGAGCGCTTCATGCATTGCTGCCACCAGTTTCTCATCAACGGCATTACCCTCGGGGCTTTGATGGCTAAAATATGGATATTCCCCTGATGGGATAACTGAATCATAAACTCGTTCTCACTATATACTGTATAAAACCATTCACGTTAGATAAACAACTCGCCTTCATCTTTCACGATCAGGGTGCCTCGAATTAACCTAAGCGCCCTTTCGAATCATGCAGAGAAGGCTTCGTAAACCAAACGGAATTTTTCAAGAAACTACAGGAACCAGACCGTTTTCAAAACGGCAGGAGTAGTCGTTCGAAGAAACGGCTAGTCCTCGGTTCCGATTGCCGCTTCAGCAGCGGCAATCGGATGTTTTCAATTCACACTATCGTCACTGCTATTTGATGCGCTATACCAGATCGGCGAAGACCAAGCGCGCTCTTGAATAGTTGCCGGCACACGAGGGTCAGGTTCACGACCCAAGCGAATCGCATCGTAGGTTGACCAGCGACAGGTCGGATTCATAAGCACACGAACATAGTAGAAAGCGCCCTGCCCCGCATCATAGGCGGGATCATGCCATACAGTTTTCAATTCGTTAGCACCGCCCCCTTCAAAACTACACGACGCCAGATCAACCGTGGAACCATTATCCGGGCAGCGCCCTGTAGTCGGGCTTACCGCTACATCACCGGCACAGGCAATATCGACAACTTTCTCGTGGGTTTCTCCGTGCTCATCAATCCACCCTTTCACCATTTGCACCCGCTGCAAGGGAGCATCCATCGGATCGCGAGCAGCCCAGATGAAAAAGCCCGGTGATAATGATGATGCACTATCGGCGGGCAATACCCCCCCCATGGGAACAGCACTGTTAGCTAATTGCTCAATCGCATTATGTTGCTCCGTAAGCGTCTCATCGATATCCCAGCCCGCGTAAAAACGCAGCACTATACGAGGGCCTGACGTCGCATAGGTTTCGCGGCGCTGCATGCCTGAAAAAATCGCATCGCGCGTGTTCTCTTCCGCCCATACAGCAGCAAGGCCACCGGAACCATGACCGGCTAGTCGCTGCGATTCGAAGGGCATATCATCCTCCACACGCAGACGCCTCAGTGCAGGAGAAGTCACCGCACCGACTTTGCCGGGGAAGTCCCACTCTTCGGCGTCACCCGGGTTCCCGTTATGCCCATCGGTGGCCGCTATGAAGCCGAAGGCCATCGGGTTAAAGCCCATTTCACGCTCCAACTCCATGCCGATCTTCAAGCCCTGACGCGCGAAGGACGATTTCAAGGCGCAACCGGTTTCTTCTCCCGTTTCACAGGGCCTCAGAACCTGCTCAAAGGCACACTCTTCATCTGTCGCACCCACACCCAGTGCGCATTCGGACGCCCCTTTCACCTGATACATCTCGGCCAGCGGTTCACGCTTCATGCGCAGGCGCCAGTCATCTTCACTGTAAGTACCCCCATCCCAGGTATGTCGACTGTAAAAGAGCCCCCAGCCTTTGTTCATGTTGTGGGGTATGGTCAGAAAGTCGCAGTCTTCGGTACAGGCCGCTTCCAAGCCTCGCCATAAATCGATTGCGTTAGTGACATCCAAAGCGGAAATGGCATATGGAGGAAGATTTTCGCCATTGAAAATAACGTTGCGGTGATGCTTACCTGAGCGTTCGAGAGGCGGCGAGTATTCATAGGCCGCAAAGGTGGTAAATAGACCTGGCTCATTGTAGCGATCGGCGAGCT
>Ga0075467_10000591_pt1 | contig 29322 bp, 26 predicted proteins | sample DEB08_DNA_9_FD_75067 | JGI IMG/M metagenome (GOLD analysis project Ga0075467, IMG submission 75067) | Aqueous microbial communities from the Delaware River and Bay under freshwater to marine salinity gradient to study organic matter... | ecosystem: Environmental > Aquatic > Marine > Coastal ... | reverse complement strand
TCGCTCGGCAATATCGAGCCGCGCCATCACCTTGATCCGGTTGACGATCACGCCGGCGACATGCGGCGGCATCCTGAGTTTTTCTGTCAGCACGCCATCGACCCGCATCCGCACCACGAGTCCGGTCTCATATGGTTCGATATGAATATCCGAGGCGCCCTGTCTGGCCGCCTCGGCGATAATCCCGTTGATCAGCCTAATGGTCGGTGCATCATCGGCGCTGTCGAGCAGGTCCTCTGCGCTCGGAATATCACCGGCAATATCGTCCAGCCCCTCGCCGGCCAGCGCCATATCCCCCGCCATTGCCGCCGCCGAGCCGTCCATCGCATAATGATCGCTGAGCAATTTCTCGAACGCCGGGCCATCGACCAGTTCCACATCGAACGGCAGCGCCAGATAGCGCCGTACCTCGAGCAGGGCCGACGGGTCGGCACCCCCGCGCATGGCGATCGTCGCACGATCGCCGTCCATCGAACGCAGCAGCACCCCCTGATCGCGGGCATAGCTGTAGGGGAGATCGAGCAGCGGGGACGGCAAGGGACTGCTGTCCCGGCCACCGGCCATGCCGTCCTCTGCAGAGATATTTTTCCCTTTCACTGCAATATGTTCCGGCTCACGCCAACCCGTTGCCTGCCTGCAGCCGGTTGGCACGAGATCCGAGTCTCCGGAAATCCGCCGTGCATCACGATTATCTTCCCGCTGTTGTCCGGATCAGGAATAGGAAAATTATGTGACGCCGCGACGACTCCTGTTTGACAGATAGATGACAGGTCCCGTCCTAGAAATTCAGCCCGATGCTCATCGAGAATCGCGTGCCGATATCATAGGCATTGTTCAGGATGGTTGTGCTGCCGAGGGTCTGGGATTCACGATAGTCAGTGCCAAGAAGATTCCGCGCCTCGAATTTTAGCTCGAAATCCTGGCCGGCAATATTCATCTCTTCGCGCAGCACGACGTCCAGCTTCCAGCCGGTCCGCTCGATCAGGTCTGGCTGTCCCTGAGGACCCCGAGCCGTCACCCGCGGGCTGTTATAGGTCAGCAGGATGGTTTGCTGGGACACGGGGCCATCCTCGCGCTCCATGCCAAACTGGAAATTGCCGACATGGGAGGACTGGCCGGTCAGGCGGTCGCCGTCGTCGAACAGGTTGGACGACGCAACCGGTGTCAGCGTGATCGGGTTGATCGACATGTCGCTGGCATCTACCTTGATCTTGGATTTCGTATAGGTGTAGTTGGCCGCCAGCATCAGGCGCCGGTCTTCGAAGAAGCTGCCGCCCAGATCATAGAGAGGCAGATATTTCACCAGCTCGACTTCGCCGCCGTAAAGGGTTGCGGTGGGGGCGTTGGAGAAACCGGTGAACAGGGTGCCGCCGCCCTGCACAAAGGCGACATTCTCGATCGGATTATCGATCTTCTTGTAGAAACCGGCCAGCGTGATACGCTCGCCGCGACCAATATAATATTCATAGCGGCCTTCCACGTTGAACAATTGGCTGTCGGTCAGCAAGGGATTGCCGACGAAGGTGCGATCGGATTCCAGATCAAGAAATTGCTGCGGCGCCAGTTCGCGAAACTGCGGACGGGCGATGGTTTTGGATGCGGCCAGCCGGAATTGCATATCTTCGGCAAAGTTCCAGGTCAGCGTTCCCGCTGGCAGCCAATAGTCATTGTCCAGTCCAGAGCCCACGCCGGGAGCGCCGCCGATCAGGGTGATCGGCGTGACCTGTTGCTTGGCATCTTCATAGCGAACACCGATATTGGCGCGCAGACCATCGGTAAGCTCTGCTTCCACCGAAACATAGCCGGCATTGACTTCGAGCGTTGCCGAATAGGCAGGAACCGAAGCCTGCGATGCGACTTCGCGCAGTTCCAGACCGTAGGTATAGACATTATAGTCGGACAGCAGGAAATCGATCCGCTCCTGATCGATCGGATTGGGAATGTTGCCGACCGGAACGAAGCGGAAATCGTGACGCTGGGCGAAACGTTCATTCTTGTAATAGCTGTAGCCGGCGGAGAAGATGACCGGCATACCGATATCGGTTTCATAGGAGAGATCGGCACCAGCGCCATAGACGTCATCGTTCAGGTCGCTGAAGCGGATACGGGCGGATTGGCCGGGTGATGTCAGGTTGTTGACATAATCCTGGGCAATGATGTCGTCAAAGGCATAGCCATAGGTCCGCTCATAGGGAGCATCCCGCTTGGAATTGGCATAGCTGCCGCGCAGATCGATACTCAGTTCGTCGAACTTCAATTCGCCTACAAACTGGGTTGTAAACAATTGGCGTTCGAACCAACTGGTGCGGCCCTGGTTGAGCAACTGATCGTCGCTGACATTGATCGAGTCGATGCCGGACTTGATCGACGCTTCTTTCGACGTGTCGTGGATATAGAGATTGGTAAAGCGGAACTTGTGCTCGCCGATCTCGGCCGACAGACCGAGCAGGCCGTTGATGACTATGCGGTTTTCGGTGGTGACGAAGCGGAAGTCCTGGTCAGGCAAAAGTCCCGGTTCGCCGTTCACCGTGACAATGCCCTGTGACGTCTGCTGGACCCCGCCGCGGGTGCGCCAGCTATTGTCAAATCCGGCGGTGGCGACAACGCCGATATAGGCATCGCCGACATCGAAGGTCTTGCCAGCGGAAATATCCATCGAAAAATTGGCCGGTATGTCATTGTTGCGCTGGATCAGATTGGTTTCGGCATTGTTCAAGCTCGCGGCAAAATCCTGCAAATCCTCGCTGGTGAATGTGGTGCCGACCGAAATCGGAACATTCAGGGCGAGCGCCTGCGCCAGTCCGGCCGGAATGTCCCGCACACCGGAATCGAAGCCGATGATGTCGGCGTCCGAGCCGTCATAGGTATAGCCCAGCCTGCCAGTGGTTTCGGTATCGCCGCTGATGCCGAAATTGATCTTGAGAAACGGTTCATCCGGCGTCGATTTGGTGGTGAGGTTGATCACCCCGCCGCCAAATTCACCGGGATAATTGACCGAATAGCTTTTCTGGACAACGGTCGAGGCAATGACGCTGGTCGGGAATAGGTCAAGCGGAACCACCCGGCGGAGCGGTTCCGGAGAAGGCAAGGGCAAGCCGTTAAGCAAGGCCAGCGAATAACGTTCACCAAGGCCGCGGACAAAGACAAAGCGGCCGCCGACGACGCTCAGGCCGGTGACGCGCTGCAGCGAACCGGCAATGTCGCCATCCGCCGTGCGGGCAATTTCCGCTTCACCCAGGACCGACACCACTTCACCGGTCGCGCGGACCGGATTGGGGATGTATTTGCCGCGGACGATGATCTCGCCGCTAAATTCACCACCGGGCGCAGAGACGTCAACATCTTCGTCGACCGGCGCGTCGTCAGACGGCATATTTTCCGCTACCGGTTCTTCGGCCGGAGCGGTTTGTGCCAGTGAAGCTGGAGAAATGAGTGCAGAGCTGAGTAGCAGGCCGGTGATTATCGCTGTCCGCTTGGTCATCCGATTGTCCTTCATATAGTGTAAAAATGGGATGGTGACCGCCGAGGGCCACCATCCCAATGTCTTGGTTCAGGGTTAACCAATGGTCGGAGCGATGGCACAATCATTGGCATAGAGGCCGCAGGTCCAGCCCTGGAAGCGCGTGTCATTCGCATCCTTCACCGCGCCAATATAGTTGACCGCCTCATAGTCGCCGAACTGGAACGAAGTCGCTACGGCTGCGGCATCGAACGGTGTCACGCCATTTTCGTTCGCACCATTGATGAAGGCGATCGGCCAAGCACCGGAAGCGAGCGTCGATGTGCCTGCCGACGTATTGTTGGTGCCCGCATTGAAGATGGTCTGGATCGCCGCGACGGTCACATTGCCGTCGTCAACAAACGCGCCGCCCGAGCAAGACATGAACACCGACTGGAAGATCGGCGGTCCATTTTCGTCAAGCGCCGGGTTTGCAGCCTGCACCGTGGCGCTGCCATCCATATCCAGACATTTGTTGGTTCCGGCCGCACTGGAGATGACGCTGTTGTACATCTCATAGTCACCACCGCCACGCATCAGTATCGTCGTGTTGCCACCGCGCGAAACGAGCGTGCCATTGGCCATCGCGTAGTTCTGGCGCGGCTGGGCATCCTCGTCGCCATTGGAGTCGGCTTCCCAATTGTGGTCGCCACCATTGACCCGCTGGACCGCCAGAACGAACTGGTTGAAGCCCTTGTAGCCGACATCGGAATCTACCGAGTCATCGTCATTGCCGGTGAAGGCGAGGTTCTTGCCGTTGACCCGGCCACCAAACCACTCGACCGCGTCGTCGGAGCTGTTGTGAACCTGAATATTCTGGAAGAAGGTGCCACGACCGACGCCGCCAAGACTGATGCCGTTCAGTTCGTTACCGGTCGAAACCTCGAAGCCGGGATAGCGCACTTGCAGATAGGACAGTCGGCCCGATGAATCGTTCGGCAGGGTGCCGCCATAGACGGCGTTGGCCGGACCTTCGATGATCGCTTCGCAATCGGTGCGGGTGCCGCCCGGATTGGAAACATCGCCGGTCGCGCAGTTGGAAATTGGTGCCCGGCCGAGTATGACCACGCCGCCCCACTGGCCGATGCTGTCGGCAGTGGTTGTACCCAGTATATTCTGGCGCGAGGTGAAGATGATCGGCGCGGATGCCGTACCTTCGGCAAAAATCTGTGAGCCGCGATTGACCAGCAGGAAGTCGCCGCCGGACGAACCGAATACGGTTACGCCGGGTTCAAAGGTGATGATGCCGGTCGCGCCGCCATCAATCCCCACATCGACTTCACCGGAGAAGGAGTAAATGGTACCGGCAGCCTTTGGTACCAGCAGATTGCCCGTGATAATGCCGGAAATCTGGCAGTTGCGGACAACCTCACCGTTGCCGGTCGTGATCGTGCCCACATTGGCCGTACCGGCGGCGCAATTGGCGGCGGGACCAGGCGTCGGGGTTGGCGTCGGGGTTGGCGTCGGGGTTGGCGCAGGAGCCGGGGCCGGCAATATCACAAGATTGCCTTCGCCCGGCGACGCGACATCGTCGGCGCCGCAAGCCGTCACGGCAAGGGCGGCAACGCTCGCGAACAGGACGGAACGGATTTGCTTATTCAACATGGGATTGGTCTCCGCAAAAATAACTGGTTTGAAACATTCGAATCAAACGATGCGGAATCGAATCAGAAGCTCCCCATCGCCCTCAGCGAAGGGCTCTAGAGACGGGAAGTGACCCTGCGATGCTGTTTGCATGACGCTTTGGAGACTCAATTATGACGGATATCTTTCACTGCCATCGGCAATGGCGGATAAGCTTATATTATCGGGCAGCACGATCAGGATAGGCTGCCGGATGCACAAAAAAAGGCGGCCGCAAAATGGGCCGCCCAATGCATTTATATCAGGCAGGAAATTTATCCTGCGATTTGATCCTGGCTATCGCCCGGCAAACTGGCTGTTCAGATTCTGCAACGCCTGGTTGGCGGCATCCCGGGAATCGACCACGGTGCCGTTGGCGAGCACCAGATCGAAATGACGGTTGCTTTTCATGGCCGCCATGAACATCCGGGCGGCGTCGCCGGTGCGGCCCATTCGCACATAGACCTGGCCAAGATTGATCAGCCGCGCAGGATCATTGGCATCGACCTTTTCCGCTGCCTCCAGCTGCTGCAACGCGATCTCATTTTGTCCGGCCACCAGAGCGTCATAGCCCAAGGCGCCCTTTGCATAGCCGATCTCGCCCGAATCCTGGGCGATTGCCGGCGTCCCCATCAACATCATTCCAGCTGCGATTCCGAACATTTTGGCGGTTTTCATAGCATCTTCTCCTGTTCCGATGCTGAATTATTACACTTATGTGACATTCAATGCAACAAAACTGTAATATTTGTGTCAAATATCCGTAGCACTTCAATTATCTGGTTTATTTTCCGTGCTTTGCAAGAGCCACGGCGCTGGGTGGCGGAGTCCTGCGGACGCCGACGCCTTGCGCAGCCCGAAAGCGTGCAGCTCAGGCGAATCTTATATGAAGGAAGAGAGAGAATGGTCTGGAGGCCCGACCCGGAATCGAACCGGGGTGCGCGGATTTGCAATCCGCTGCGTCACCACTCCGCCATCGGGCCGGAGAGAGGGCGCGAATTGCTTCGCTTTGCCGTGAAAGTCAACCCAAAGTTGCGCCCCCGATATCCGGCGCCGGATATTATGCAAAATCACCCTATTGTCGCGCAAAAGACGCAGTCAGCACAAATTCGCCGGAATCCATCTTGGCGCACGCCACAAGCCGGGCTAGAAGCGACAAAATCTCTACCATAGTGTATTGTATTCATAATACAGAAATGGCATGGACGCAGAATATTCATTGCGAGGATCGACGCTTGGGCCAGGAAAATTTCAGACAGATGCGCAAAGCCATGGTGGTCAGCCAGCTGCGCACAACCGAAGTCAGCGATCCCCGCGTCATCGCGGCGATGAGCCACATTGCCCGAGAAGACTTCGTGCCTGCCGCCCAGCGCAGCTTCGCCTATGCCGACCGTGGCGTGCAAATCGGCGAAGGCCGGGCCCTAAATCCACCGCTGACCACCGGACGACTGTTGAATATGGCGCATGTGACGAAAGCGGACCATGTCCTGCTGATCGGTGCGGCCACCGGTTACACCGCTGCGGTTCTGGCGCAACTGGCCGGATTGGTCACGGCGATCGAACAAGATGCCAAGCTGGCAGCCACGGCCAGGAAAAATCTGGCCGATCATGCCGATGTCGTGATCGAAACGGGCAATCATGCGGACGGCTGGAGCCCATCGGCACCTTATTCGGTGATCGTCGTCGATGGTCTGGCGGAGCAGATTCCCCAGGCCCTGATCGACCAGCTCGCGCCGGATGGCCGAATCGTGGCAGCGATCGTGCATGACGGCGTACCGCGCCTTGCCCTCGGCCGCACCGCCGATGGCCATGTCGGCTATCAATATTTTGCCGATGGCGGAGGCTGTCCCCTGCCCGGCTTCGAAAAAGCAAAAATCTTCACATTTTAAGGCGTTCGGGAGAGTAATGACATGACTAGACGTCGCCTTTTCCTTGGAACAGCTATCGTGGCGTTGCTGTCTGCACCGGTGCACGCCGACACATTGCGCGATGCCCTCGAAGCAGCCTATCAGACCAACCCGACCCTGTCCGGCGCGCGCGCTGCGCAGCGGGCAACCGACGAGAATGTCGCCATTGCCAAAGCCGACGGGCGGCCGAGCGCCACCAGCGACTTCGGCTTTCAGGAAAATTTTCTGCGCAGCGCGAACAGCTTCACGGCACCGCTGCGCCAGTCCACGGCAGGGGGATCGATAGATGTTCCGATCTATTCCGGCGGTGCGGTCAAAAATGCGGTCCGTGCCGCACGTACCAGAGTGGAAGCAGGCCAGTTCGATCTGCGGGCAACCGAAGCCAGCCTGTTCAGCAATGTCGTCGCCACCTATATGGATGTCATCCGCGATTCGGCGATCGTCCAGCTGAACCGCGCCAATGTCGGGGTTCTGTCCGTCAATCTCGAAGCGACCGGCGATCGGTTTGAAATCGGTGACTTGACCCGGACCGACGTGGCACAATCTGAATCCCGACTGGAAATTGCCAAGAGCGATCTCGAAACCGCGCGCGCCAGCCTGATCCGCAGCAAGGAAAATTATATAGCGCTGGTCGGCCACGAGCCCGGCGATCTGGAGCCGCCGCCGCCACTGCCCAATTTGCCCGATACACCTGATCAGGCGGTTGATCTGGCCCTGACCTATAATCCGGACCTGCTCGCCGCCAAGGAACGTAGCGCGGCCGCAGAGTTCGACATAAAGACCGCGCGCGCCGGCAACAAGCCACGCGTTTCCACCTATGCTCAGGGACGCTATGTCAATTTCCACGGAACCCTCGGCGGGAATATTCCGGGTACGACCTTCATTCAGGAACAGTCCACTGCCGAAGTCGGAATCCGGGCGACCATGCCGATTTATCAGGGCGGGCGGCCAGCCGCGCAGATCCGGCAGGCCCAGGCGCGTTCCGGCCAGGCCTATGAACAGCTGATTGCGGTTGAGCGCGATGTCATTTCCCAGACCCGCGCGGCCTATTCCAGCTGGCGCGCATCGGAGCGGGTTATCCAGTCCTCGGAGCGGGCCGTGGCCGCGGCCAGCCTGTCGCTGGAAGGTGTGCGCGCGGAAAATTCCGTCGGCAACCGGACGATATTGGACATATTGAATGCCGAACAGGAATTGCTGAACGCCCAGGTGCAACTGGTAACGGCACGCCGCAACAGCTATGTCGCGGGCTTTTCCCTGCTCGCCGCGATGGGCCGGGCAGAAGCGCGTGATCTCGGTCTGGAAGGCGGGCCGCTCTATGATCCGGATATAAACTACGACCGGGTCGACGATATGTTCTACGACTATCAGAGCGATCCCAATCCGGAGCCGCAGGCAACCAGAACCGTTGACACCCAGCCGCAAAAAGCGGACATAGAAGCATTGCCGGAGCTGCCGTCGCGCCGATAAGGCAGGCGGCGTCGATCAGGCTCGGCACCGGGGTACAAGCTTGAGGGGTTTCGCAGATGGCTGAACAAAACAGGGAATCGTCGATGGAGGACATCCTTTCGTCGATCAAACGCATCATCGCCGAAGACCGGTCGATTGACGAGGAACGCCCGCAGCCCCGCCGCAAAACCCCGCTGAAACCGGCACTGCAGGCGGTTCCGGATGTGAAGCCTGCGGACAGCAACGAGGAAATACTCGAACTGACCGACGAATTGCCGGAACAGCAGAATACTTCGGCTCGAGGCGTCTTTGGCGACCGCCGCAAGGAAGAGCGGCTGATTGACGATGACAAGCTTGACAGCATGCGCAAGTCGCTGTCGGCGCTGGTCGAGAAAGAGGCGATGGATCGTCGCGCGCCGCTGCACCAGCCCGGTGGCACGTCTCTCGAAGACTTGACCCGCGAACTGATGCGGCCGATGATCAAGCAATGGCTGGATCAGAACCTGCCCGACCTGGTCGAGGAACTGGTCGCTCGGGAAATCCAGCGGTTGAGCGAGAAATAGGCGCACGGCTGGCAGAGCCTGGCCTTCGTCACCAGCAACACCAGTGGCAATTGCCAGCTTAATGCCGTTCTCGTGGATCTCCTGATGGTCGATCCGAGCTGGGCCGAACATTGTAAATTCCTGCTGCCGTGGACGGCGAGCCGGACGCAAGGAGCAAAATGACCTATTTCCCGACCGAAGACCGCGATGGCACGATCATCATCACGCTGACCAGCGGCGAACGCAATACGCTCAATCCCGATCTGCTCGAGGAGGGCGCAGCGGCGCTTCAGGCTTTGGCCAAGGATCCTCCGAAGGGGGGAATTGTCCTGACCGGAGCGGGCGAACATTTTACCTGCGGCATGGACACGAAGGTAGCGGCTTCGCTGGACGCAGCGGGTCAGAAGCGGGCGGTTGCCGGGATCAACGAATTTGCCGCAGCGCTGCACCGCCTGCCCTGCGCCCTGGTCTGCGCGGTCAATGGCAATGCAATCGGCGCGGGCGGGATCATGATGCTCTGCGCCGACTGGATCTATGCCGCGACCGGCCATTACAAGATCGGGCTGCCCGAGGCCAAGGCTGGGCTGCCCTTTCCAGCGGTGCCGCAAGCAATATTGGACCATTGGCTGGAACCGTCGTGGCGGCGCCGGCTGGCGCTTTCCAGCATGTTGCTCAAACCCAATGAAGCCATCGGGGCCGGCATGGTCGAGGCGACGGTGATGCCGGCGGACCTGATACCCAAGTCTGTCGCCAAGGCCCGGGAAATGAACGCGCAACCGGGGTTCAAGGCGTGCAAGCGACAGTTGCGCGCCAAGGCCAATGCCGAGATTGACGGGATTTTGGGCTAGCCGCGCGTATAATCCGGAACATTGGCCCCGTTCCGTTAGCCCTGAGCTTGTCGAAGGGCGCTTATCGACGAGAGGCGTGGTTCGACGGGCTCACCACTAACGGCAATTGGCTGTTGTTTACGGTGAAAAGCAATGCCAAAGACCCCCTATGACCTTAGATAAAAATTTCGACCCGGCGGCTATCGAGGCGCGCTGGTATGCGCATTGGGAAAGCAAGGGCCTGTTCCGTCCCGCGCGCAATGACCGCGAGCCGTTCACCATCGTCAATCCGCCGCCCAATGTGACGGGATCGCTGCATATCGGCCATGCGCTGGACAACACGCTGCAGGATATCATCATCCGGCACGAGCGGCTGAAGGGCAAGGATGCGCTGTGGGTTGTCGGCATGGACCATGCCGGTATCGCAACCCAGATGGTGGTCGAACGGCAGATGAACGAGCGGCAGCAGAAACGCACCGACTTCACCCGCGAGGAATTTGTCGAAAAGGTCTGGGAGTGGAAAGAGGAAAGCGGCGGCACGATCACGCAGCAGCTGCGCCGTCTCGGCTGTTCGATGGACTGGTCGAACGAGCGCTTCACCATGGACGACGGCATGAACGAGGCCGTGCTCAAGGTGTTTGTCGATCTCTACAATGACGGCCTGATCTATCGCGACAAGCGGCTGGTCAACTGGGACCCGGCGCTGAAAACCGCGATTTCCGATCTCGAGGTCGAGACTGTCGATACCAAAGGCAGCTTCTGGCATTTCAAATATCCACTTGCCGATGGCGTGACGCTGGCTGACGGGTGGGACTATATCGAGGTGGCAACGACCCGACCGGAAACCATGCTGGCCGATATGGCGGTGGCGGTGCATCCATCGGACGAGCGCTACAAGAGCGTGGTAGGCAAGGAAGTGGTTCTGCCGCTCACCGGACGGCGCGTGCCGATCGTTGCCGACGAACATGCCGATCCCGAGCTGGGTTCCGGCGCGGTGAAGATCACGCCCGGTCATGATTTCAACGATTTCGAAGTCGGCAAGCGCGCCGGTTTTGCGGCTGGCGAGATGCTCAACATGCTCGATGGCGAGGCCAATGTCTGCCAGACATCTGACGGACTGGTACCGGACGAATTTGTCGGGCTGCACCGATTCCGGAAGGACGGCGTCGATGGCGCCCGCGAACTGGTCGTGCAGCGGCTGAAGGAACAGGGCTTCCTGATCCCGCATATCGTGAAATCCAAGGATGGCGAAGAGAGCGAGCTGGACGCCGAACCCCGCACCATCGCGACCCCGTTCGGCGATCGCGGCGGCGTGGTGATCGAACCATGGCTGACCGACCAATGGTATGTCGACGCGGAAACGCTGGCGCAGCCGGCCATTGAAGCGGTGAAGTCGGGGGCGATCGAGATCGTCCCGAAAAGCTGGGAAAAGACCTATTTCAACTGGATGGAGAATATCCAGCCCTGGTGCGTGAGCCGCCAGTTGTGGTGGGGACACCGGATACCGGCCTGGTTCGACGACAATGGCAAAATCTATGTCGCCATGAATGAAGCGGAGGCACAGGAAAAGGCCGGTGCCGGTGTGGCGCTTACCCGCGACCCCGACGTTCTCGATACTTGGTTCTCCTCCGCCCTCTGGCCCTTCGGCACGCTCGGCTGGCCGGAAAAAACCAGGGATCTCGAACGCCATTATCCGAATGATCTGCTGATCTCCGGCTTTGACATCCTGTTCTTCTGGGACGCGCGGATGGCGATGCAGGGAATCCACTTCATGAAGGACGTGCCGTGGAAGCGGCTCTATCTGCACGGACTGGTCCGTGCCGAAGATGGTTCCAAAATGTCCAAGTCCAAGGGCAATGTCGTCGATCCGCTCGGCCTGATCGACCAATATGGCGCCGACGCGCTGCGCTTCTTCATGGCGGCGATGGAAAGCCAGGGCCGCGACATCAAGATGGATGACAAGCGGGTCGAGGGCTATCGCAATTTCGCCACCAAGCTTTGGAATGCCTCGCGCTTCTGCGAAGTGAACGGCATCGGCGCGAGCAAGACCCTCGCGGCGCCGGAAGCTGCCCTGCCCGTCAACCGCTGGATCATCAGCGAGGTGGTGGAAACCCAGCGGGCGCTGGACAAGGCATTGGCCGACCTGCGCTTCGATGCGGCGGCGAACACCATCTACCATTTCACCTGGGACCGGTTCTGCGACTGGTATCTGGAACTCACCAAGCCGGTGCTGCAGGGCGAGGATGCCGCCGCTGCGGACGAAACCCGCATCGTGGCCGGCTGGGTACTCGACCAGATCATCGTCATGCTGCACCCCTTCATGCCTTTCATCACCGAAGAATTATGGCATGAGATGGGAGAGCGCAGCTATGATCTGATCGTCGCCAAATGGCCGGAGCCAAAAGCGGAAATCGATGCACAGGCCAAGGCGGAAGTCGACTGGCTGATCAAGCTGGTGTCGGAGCTGCGGTCGGTGAAGGTCGATCTGAACATTGCCCCGGGCACCAAGATGACCGCGCATGTCCGCGACGGTGACGACGATCTGCAAGCCAAGATTGCTCGCCAGGGTGCGGCACTGGACCGGGTCGGCAGGCTGGAAGCGATATCATTCGATGCGGCTCCCGACGGACCGTCGGCACAGATCGTGGTCGAAGGCGCGACCTATGTGCTGCCACTGGCGGGCGCGATCGATATTGATGCGGAGAAAGCCCGGCTGAACAAGACGCTGGAAGCCGCGCAGAAGGAAGCCAAGTCGCTGTCCGGACGGCTCGGCAACCCGAACTTTGTCGAAAAGGCCAAGCCGGAAGCGGTCGAGAAGGCGCGCGCCGATCTGGCCGACAAGGAAGCGGAAGCCGAGCGGCTGCAGGCGGCGATCGACCGGCTGGGATGAGCGCTGCTCCCGCGTCGAAAACAATCAATCGCTGCTGTGGCTTAAGCTGGGAAAATATCGAGATGGGTCCCCGCCTGCGCGGGGACTCCGGCTTTCGATAGTTGGCTTAACTCGCGTCACCGCGGCGCATTTTTTCCGCGCCGGCCCGCATTTTCCTTGCGCCTTCGCGCATTTTTTCCGCACCGCGCCGCATCTTCGGAGCGCTTTCCAGCAATTGCTGCGCCGTGACTTTTCTGCCGCTCCGTTCATTCTGCCGCGCCGCTTCGCGCTCGCGGAAGGCGGCATCCCGTTCGAGCCGCTCGGCATAGGCCTCCATTTTGTCGGCCCCGCGCAGCATTTCATCGGCGCCTTCCGCCATGTCCACAGCGGCTTTCGCCAGACTGGCTTTCACCTGGGCCCGGATATCACGGGCAAGTGCCTCGCTCCATTCGCCATGGGATTCATGTTCAGCATCATGTGCATGAATGGCCATTGCCGGCCATAGCGATGCTGCGGCAATACCCAGTCCCGCCAGCAGCGGGAAAAAGCGTTTATCGACCATCGGATACTCCCTATCAGTCCGCCGCGCCCGATGCGCAGCCTCGTGACTACGGGTGTAATCGAAGGCCCGGCATTTGATAGCGGTGATCGATCAACAACCGAGGGAAATGGACAAACGGTCGGGCAGCGGTTACCGGCCCTGCGCTCTCCAGCGCTTGATCACCCGCTGGATGATTTCTTCCTCACCGCCATGCTGACGCCACAGATCCGAGAATATCGGATCTTCCGAAGCCGGACGGCGTTCTTCGACCAGCGTGTCGAGCGATACGCGAATCGGAATGGCGACACCCTCGCCGCAGCAGATCACTTCCCGGTTCCGCAGCGCCGGGATGGAATCGAGGAAGCCGCGCGCGCCTTCCGGCATCGCGGCCTTGACGAAGGCCTGATCTCGGTCATTGTTTAGCCGCATCGACAGGATCGTGCCGCATTGCGAGAGCACGCCCTCGGCGAGATCGGATGGCCGCTGGGTGATCAGGCCCAGCGAAACGCCATATTTACGGCCTTCCTTGGCAATCCGGCTGAGAATATCGCGAACGCTGCTTTCCTCGGCGACATCATCATTGGGAATATAGCGATGCGCTTCCTCGCAGACCAGCAGCATCGGCCGCTGCGGTTCGTTGCGCGCCCAGATGGCATAGTCGAACACCAGCCGGCTGAGGACGGACACCACGGTTGGCGTGATTTCGGACGGCATGGCCGAAACATCGATGATCGATATCGGCTTGCCCTCGGACGGCAGTCGAAAAATCTTGGTCAGAAAGGCGGCCATCGTGTCGCCGACCAGCATGCCGGAAAACATGAAGCTATAACGCGGGTCGGCCTTGATCTCGTCAATCTTGCTTTTCAGTCGCTGATAGGGGGCGCTGTTGGTCGCCTTGTCGAGCTTGCCCATTTCATTCTGCAGGATCGTCGTCAGATCGGACAGCAAATAGGGCACCGGCGAATCCACGGTCAGCTTCGCCACGCCCGCGGAAGCCTGGCTTTTGGCTTTTGCGGCCAGCAGACATTTGGCGAGAATGTCGCAGTCCATCTGCTTGGCATCGCCTTTCGACTGGACAAACACCTCGCAATGTTCGCGAAAATTCATCAACCAATAAGGCAGGTTCAGGTTGTTCACATCGAACACTTTGCCGTTCTGCTTGAACGCTGACCCATATTCCCCATGCGGGTCGATCATCAGGATATGGCCTTCGGGTGCCAGATCGCAGATTTTGTGGAGGATAAGCGCCGCTGCCGTCGACTTACCGGTACCGGTCGACCCCAGAAGAGCAAAATGCTTGCCGAGCATCGCGTCGACATAGAGCGCGCCGCGGATATCGTTGGTGGGATAGACCGTGCCGACTTCGACATTGGCGCGGCCGTCCGAGGCATAGACCTGCTTGAGGTCGGCCGTCGTTACCGCATAGACAACCGCAGCCGGCGTCGGATAGCGGGTCACGCCGCGACGGAAATTGTAGATCTGGCCGGTCAGTTGTTCCTCGTCGCCTTCGCCGAGAAAATCGATTTCGGCAACCACGAGGCCCGACTGACCCTCATAGCGCCTCTGCGTCCGGATATTAGCCAGCAACCAGGCCGGGCCGACCCGGATCTTGACCTGGCTGCCAACCTGGCCAGCCATACGGACCGTGGTATCGTGATGATCGAGCAATCCCGCAAGAATGGCCGTATCCATGACGACTTTCGAACTCGATCCTGCGATCTCGATAACCTCGCCAATGATATGGCCGCCACTGCGCACGGAGGCGGCACCGCGGATCGCATCGGCCTGCGGCGGATTTTCAGAAACCGGAAGCGGACTTGCACCGGGAAAATTGTGGGAATCCATGTCGGACATTGCCGTTTTTCCTGTTTTGCTCGTGAAAAACCGGCCTAGTCGTTCATAGTTAAGGAAGATTTACCGTGCCGGCAGAAAGCGGCGCCGGCATGGCCCGGCGACGGACGTGCGTCACATCTTGCGGAACAGATAACCGGCAGACCATCCCAGGAAAACCGATATGAACACCGCGATCAGGCCATATAGAAAGCCGTTATTCTGGGAAAGATTGGTGATGAACCGTCCCATGCCGGTTTTTTCGATGGTGATATCCTTGACTTCCGCAGCCGCGACCCTGCCATCGATCACAAGAAAGGTTTCTGCCGTATAATCACCGACCGGCACGCTGGCCGGCAGATTGATCCGCGCCTGATACAGAACGCTATTGGTGATCTTCACGCTGTTGGGCAGATTCTTGAACAGATTTCCGCGGAATTTCAGGTCCACCAGTCCGTCGACGAAGCGATCCAGCTCGCGGCTATCAATGGCTCCCGCCGGGGAAAGCTGCAGATGATGCAGTCCCAATTCATAGATATCCGCCGTCTTGCCGTCGACAATTTGATCGACCGGCTTGGATGACGCAATCGCGTAAAAGCCGGGAGCCGAACGAAATTCGCTGCTCGCCGCATTGATCCAGATGCCGGCAATCTGCTGTTTCTCGCGCACGACGATTGACTCAACCGGGCCCTTGAGAACCACCACGATATCGGCCTGATCGGTATTGCGGGTACCCGGTGGATAGGTGATCGCACCGAAGAGCAGCAATTGCGCGCCGTTGAAATCCCCCCGGATGCTGATCCGGTCCTGTGATACTTCGGGAACCAGAACCGGGGTTGCGGCCACGGTCAGCAGGGCGATGGCGAACAGCGTGAAGAGCCGGGCCAAAGGGATTTGGAGCCGGGTCACAGCAGCTGCACCGTATAGATTTCGTCCGGCTGGAACCCCAGTCCGAGCGCCATCCGCAATGCCACGATCAAAACCATGGTCGCCAGCGCCAGACGCAGATATTCGGGTCGCATGCGCTGGGCAAATTTCGCACCCAGCTGCGCGCCGGTGACACTACCGAGCAGCAGCAGCGACGCCAGCACGATATCCACCGCGCGGGTCGTCATGCTGTGCATCATGGTGGATGCGATGGTGACGAACAGAATCTGGAACAGCGACGTACCCACTACCACCTGCGCGCCCATGCCGAGCAGATAGAGCATCGCCGGCACCATGATGAAGCCGCCGCCGACGCCGAGCAACATGGTCAAGATGCCGGTCAGCAAACCGAGAATGAATGGCGCTATCGGGGAAATATAGAGGCCGGACCGGTAAAAGCGGTACCGAAAGGGCAGATTGGCGACCAGTGGATGATGCCGTCTTTTCCGTGCCGGTAGTGGCTTGCCGGCACGCAGCGCCCGGACGCTTTGCAGCGATTCCTTGAACATCAGGCCGCCGATGCTGGACAGCATCAAGACATATAGAACATTAATGACCGTATCGATCTGGCCCCAACGTTGCAGGATCTGAAAGAGTCCGGTGCCGATCACTGTTCCGAAAATACCGCCGACCACCAGGATCCCGCCCATCCGGAAATCGACGCCCTTGCGGCGCATATGGGCGGCGACTCCCGAAATGCTGGCTCCGGTGACCTGGGTCGAGGCGGACGCGGCGGCGACCGTCGGCGGTATGCCGTAGAAAATCAGCAGCGGCGTGGTCAGAAAGCCGCCACCGACGCCAAACATGCCCGACAGGATCCCGACCAGACCGCCAAGCAGGACGATAACGAACGCATTGACCGAAAGATTGGCGATTGGCAGGTATATGTCCATATCGGCAATGGACTAATCCCTTTTTGTTGCGGGATAAAGAGCGTTGCCGTCCGCGGGGCGAGAAAACAATCCGCCAGCCTTGCAGCCTGGAGATTCCTAAGGCCTAGAAGCCGGTGGAAAGAGTGACGGCGGCTCCGCTGCCGGGCCGGGCGTTGCCGGCGACGCGGACCCGCCCGTCGATGGCGATCCGGGTCATATCCAGCCCCTGCGGCAAGTCGAAACTGACGCGTGGCCCGATATCCAGCCGGCTGATGCCGCGCTGGCCACCGGCCCAGACCGCGGCACCAGCTGTCAGTTTTTTGCCGTCAAATTCCGCGATCGGGCGCTGCACCATCGCCGACCCGTCGAAAAAATAGCTTTCATAGTCCCCCAGGACATAGCCCGCCTGGGCATAAGTCTCGAGCGCAAGCTTCTCCACGATGCGGTCCGGCCCGGTCCCGCCGGTCACAAAGATGGCAGTGCCGGCAGCATCTCCCGAGCGTGCGTCAAACCGCTGTTCGGCGTGCACGGCGACGGGCAGGGTTCGCATCGGACGGACGCGGGTGCCGAAGGCGAATTCCTGCTGGTCGAAGGGTGCCAGCGCGGACGACAGGCGCCCGTAGAGAGAAACGCCGGAGACCGGCCTGTCCGATAGGCGATAGGACAGAATCGCTCCGGCCTGGCTGCCGCCATATTGGCCGTTGGCAAGGGAACGCCCGGCCCTCCCCGACCCCACCTGCCCGGCTCCGGAGTGCTGCCGGGCGTATATCCAGACATAGGCGGTGAAGCTGCTGCCGTGCTGCGATCGGGACGGATCGGGGAAGCGCGGGATTGGCCCTGCCCCCTCTCGCCGAACAGCACCGGACCCGGTAAAGGCTGCCTGCAGGAAAAAGCGTCTGACCTCGTCTTGCTGCTGCCACGGCAGGCCGGTCGCCATTGCGACTGGGCGCGCCGCGATCGGGGAAGCGTTGGTGGCTCCGGCCGTCCAATTTACAGAGCGATAGTGGCGCACTGCAACTCTGCCGGGTCGGTCGTTTTGCAAGGCAGGCAACGCATGCGCGGTCCATTCTGGTTCTTTCGTCTTCCGATCAAGATGTGCCGTGACGCCGACGACCGGATTTGCGGTTCGTTCTGCCATATTTGCCGGGCTGTTCCATGCGATGACCCGCAACGCGATCCAGATTGCCGCCAGTGCTGCCATTGCCCGCAGGGGCGCACCGGCGGTGGTCCCGATCAAGAGATCAGCCCCTTCCGCCCGCTGAGGATGGCGGTCTGAGTTGTTTTATATTCCGCGCGTCCGGATAGAAATGATTGGTCTTGTCCCACTGGGCCGGACGACCGCCAAGCTGACCGACATATTGGCTGAGCGCGCGCCAGACCGCCATGATGTTGATCAGGTTGGCCACGATCGTCCGCGGAATCGACAGGATCGCTTCATGCAGTCCATAGAGCGCGAAGACGAAATAGAATTTCATCAGCAGCCGCCAGATCAGGAACCCGCCATTGAGGCAAAGCATTATCCGGAGAAAGGGAGAAACGGGCTGGAGCCGGTATAACCCGGTCATTCCGGCGAGCGGCAACAGACCCATCAGGATCACAGCAATATAGGCAATGGCCAGAACAATGGCGGCAAAGCTGGCCTTGCGATCACGCAGACGCATCCAATTCTCCTGCCAGCTGTTTTTCCAGCCCAGCCGGTCCCATCCCGACAGGGAAATACCTGCCATCCACCTGCTTTTCTGACGAATGGCGTCTTCCAGCTTTTCGGGGAAAAATTCCTGGGTCGCGACCCATTGTCCGTGCCGGTCCCTGAGCCGCGCAAAAATGCCGCGTGCCGTGCCGCCGGTCAGCTGGAGTCCCAGCTCATAATCCTCGGTCATGCTTTCCGCATCAAAGGGCTTCCCCCGTGTCCGGACAGACAATTTTTGCAGGGCGTCGCGGGAAAAGGCACAGCCGACGCCGGCCGAGGGAAGGGAAGCACCGAGGGCTTCGCGCAGCACCATTTGCTTGCCGTGCAGTTCGGCGAACTCGTCGCCATAATGGCCGGCGACCCAGCGAGACCCCTTGGCACGACGGGGAATGACCGGCAGCTGGACCAAAGTGGCCTTGCCGATCAGATAGGCGAAAAGCCTGAGCGCCTCGGGATGCACCAGATCTTCGGCGTCGTGCAGAATGACTGCGGCAAAATTGGCCCTTTCCTCGATTTCGTCGCGACACAAGGCATCCCAGAGATGGTTGAGACAATCCGCCTTGGTCGTCGGCCCGTTTCGCTGGCAGACAACCAGGCGGACCTGGTCGCTACCGGTGGCGGCGGCCGCCACGGCAGCGATGGTTTCGGAATCATTGGGATAGCAACCGACATAGATGCGATATTTGTTCCCCGTCCATTGCTGCAAACAGCGCCGCAGCATCGCGCCGATGACCGGCGCTTCCTGCCAGGCCGGCACGAAAATCGCCATCCGGCATCCGGCAGGAGGATCGCCTAGGCTTTCCACGGTCGCCCTTTGGTAGCGCGAATAGACAAGCAGCCTGCGTTTCAGGCGGTGGAAAATCCACAGACCGTCGAACACGAGATCGTCGATCGAGCAAATCAGAAAGGACAGGCTGGCGAACAGCAGCAGTTCCTTTTGCAGAAAGTCGAGAAACGGCAGAATTTGATCACTTGCCATGCACATGCTCCGGGGGTTCGCAAAAGCGAGGCTTCTGCAAGGATGGGAAGAATAACTATGAGGATCGGCGGTGCGCCGCGCGCTGGAGCTATCCGGATTCCAGTCTGCGACCCGGTGCCGAGGGCGCATGTTCACGGGATCCGACCGCCAGTGCGAGCAACATCGGGTAGGCCCAGAACACCGCTCCTGTGGCGAATGCCCAAGGAGTGATCTGTGGCGCCACCATATTTGCAGTATGACTGGTTACCGCAAGCAATTGGAAGGCGCTTGCCCACATCGGCCAGAAGCGTTCGGATGTCATTGCGAGATGGATCAGCGCGAGAAGCGCTACAATGTCGATTGCAAATATCTCCGCTTCCATGCCGGTCCATGGGGTTCCCAGCAGCTTGCCAACTGTCAAAGAAGAAAGCGACCCGATGGTCATAATCGCCGCGCCAATATATTCTGAACGAGCGCCGCGCAAAATTGCATATCCACAGCAGAGGACAAGGAAGATATAGTAGACATAACCCCAGATCGTGTTGAAGATCACAATATCATGACTAGCTCTAAATTCGGTTCATCTTTGAATGAGGCAGCCAAGGTCTCTAGCGACTAGGCAGCATGGTCTGCCATCTGGACGATATTGGCGTCCTGCTCCCCAGCCAGCGCCGGCGGCTTCATATCACCACTCCCCATGGCCATCGCCTGCAATCCGATTTGAACGCGCGTTTCGGCCAGCCGGTTGTGCGTGGCAACCAAGCGGTTCCTGGCTTCCACCAAGGCAGACAGGGAACCCGCCGCCTCGGAAATCGCATCCTGGCCGACGACAGCCGACAGATGGGCGTTCATCCTCGCTATCGGCATATATCCGATCAGATCAGCGGCTCTGCCAATCGCCTCATCCAAGGCCTGCTCCGCAGCAAACAGTCTCTTCGCCAAATTTTCGGCTGCATCGCGTCTTTGTTTCAGCATCATTGTTCCTTTCTCAATCTTCAACTCCCGCCTGTTCCAGCGCTTCTGGTCCGACAAGTCAGGGCGCCGGCCGGGGCAGGCAGTGCTCAGCCCTTGAGCCGGGAAAGCGCTTCCAGACCCGCTATCAGTCCGCCGAAGGACAAAGCCGCGCCGATCGCGATGACCAATATCCATCCCAACCGTTCGACTGCAGCGAGACGGTTTTTCTCGCCACGATAGCGCGGAATGGGAAGCGGTCGGTGCCTGATTTCAGATTGCTGCCAGGCCATGGCGGCGCCGCCGCCATCCGCATTGGCAACATCTTCATTATTACTGGCCTTCTCGCTTCGGACCCTTCCGGCCGACGGTTCCAGTTTCCCGTTATTGCTCACCGGCTCAACCGCTGACGGTTGATATATCAATGGATGATATGTGTTTTCGCGATCCAGCGCGGCGAATATGCGCGCCGCTTCAAAGCGGGACTGGGCGTTCAGGATCCGCATGGCGGTGCGCAAGCGCTGATCCACCGTGTGCGGAGACACGCCCAGTTCTCGCGCAATCTCCTTGGAATTGAGATGCGCCAGCACCAGCCGCAGGCAATCGCGTTGCCCGCCATTCAGCCTGTCCAACACTGGATCGGTCATACCGGGCCAAGTCCATCGAATCGAATGTTCAGCAATTGCAACCGGCGATGTACCGCTTCGGGCTTGCAGCAGAAAGCTGCGAAAAATTTCAGGAATCGCGCTCCATGCAGCATATCCGTCCCCTGACTGATCCGGTTTGACCGACTGATACGAACCATCATATTAACAGAAATCTGCCGTTTCGTGAAATCAATCATGATTCCTGCCCCCCGCATCGCCCGCTCCGCCGACAGGCGAAATTGCTGCAAAGTCCTCTGGACTTGCGGCTAGGTTCAGGCCATCAACCTGAAAAAAGGAGAGAGCATGAGCGCAACACAGGCAGAGCCCTTGACGAATACCGGGCTGGCATATCGATCCGGCGGCTATCGGAACTATGTCATCATTTCGCTGATGCTTCTCTACACCCTGAACTTCATCGATCGCATCCTGATCGGCGTTGTCGCCCAACCCATCATCGAAGAGTTCAAGCTGCAGGACTGGCAGTTCGGCCTGTTGTCCGGATTCGGCTTTGCCCTGATGTATACGGTCATGGGCATCCCGATTGCCCGGCTCGCAGAACGCATGAACCGGGTCAGGATCATTGCCGCCAGCGTGATATTATGGTCGCTGATGACCGCCCTGTGCGGGATAGCCGGCAGCTTCATCGCGCTGCTCGTCTTCCGGATCGGCGTCGGCATCGGCGAAGCCGGCCTGACGCCGGCGGCCAATTCGATCATATCTGACTATTTTCCGCCACGCAGCCGCGCCCGGGCGATCGCCATTTACACCATGGGCATCACCCTGGGCGGCGTCTTGGCCAACGCTTTCGGCGGCCCGATCACCGAACTATTTTCCTGGCGCGAGGCGTTTCTGGTGCTCGGCGTGCCCGGCGTAATTTTTGGGCTGATTTTCCTGTTCACCGTCGAAGAGCCGCCTCGCGGCTATGCCGACCCCCCGACCGCAACCAAACCCAGAAAAATGGGCATCGGGGAAACGATCATGGAATTGTCGGCCAAGCGCAGCTTCTGGATCAACATGGTCGCGGCCGCGCTGGTCGCCTTTGTCGGCTATGGCGTCAGCAATTTCCAGGTCGCCTTTTTCCAGCGTGTGCATGCACTGTCAATCTCGGAAGTCACGCTGCAGATCGCCGTGCCGTTGGGCCTGGCCGCGTCTTTCGGCGCCTTTTTCACCGGCTATCTAACCGAGAAAATGAGCGGTCGCTATCCCAATGTGGTGGCCTGGCTGCCGGGGATCATGCTCATCGTCAGCGTGCCGCTCTACTGGATCGGTTTCACCACCGACAGTGTGCCGTTCGCGCTGGCAGTGCTGCTATTCGCTGCTGTCCTGCATTATGGCTATCTTGGTGCCCAATATACAATCTGCCAGGGCGTTGCGAGTCCGCAGTCACGGGCAACCGCCGTGGCGCTGTTCCTGTTCATCGTCAACCTCATCGGCTATGGCTGTGGCCCGCTGGTCATGGGCATCGCAAGCGATCTGCTGATGAGCGCTGATCTTGCCAGTTCCCAGTTTGCCGCGGAACTGACCAGTCAGATATGCAAGGGCAAGCCGGAAGACCTGATCGCCACTTTGGGCGTGGCGAAGGCCGGGGCCTGCATGACCGCCAGCGGAGAAGGCCTGCGCTGGGCGATGATCTATATTGTCGGCATATTCTTTGTCGCGGGCAGCATGTATCTCTACATCTGCAAGACGCTGCAAAATGACCTTGTCGCGAAGATGAGCTGAGACAGCATGGCCCGTCCGCAAGCATGGCAGCTAATTGCCGATAATTATCCCGTATCCGTCGTCATGCAGACGCGGTTTCAGGATATCGATCCGAACCGGCATCTCAACAATGTTGCCTTTGCGTCGATGTTCGAGAATGCCCGGGTGCGGCTCAACCGCAACCTGCGACCGTGGGCCGACCGGCCGAAGAACGAACGGAGCATGGTCGCGGCGGTGACGATCAACTATCTCCGCGAAGGCCATTATCCGGATGATGTCGAGGTCAGTTCTGGCGTCAGCACGATCGGTCAGTCAAGCTATGTGATCGCGCAGGCCATGTTCCAGAACGGCCATTGTATCGCCACCTGCGAATCCGTGATCGTATGCCGCACCGATGGCGAGGGCAGGCCGCTGCGCCAGGCGGTGCTTGACGAACTGCGGAAGATGCGAACAACCGGCTAGTTTCTTCGCGTCGATCTCGCCAGCCATATTCAGTCGGTAAAATTCGCCGTCCGCTTTTGCATGAAGGCCATCACCGCCTCCACCTGATTGGGCGTGCGACTGACCTGCTCCTGCCCGACCGATTCCATCATCAGAATCTCATCCTCATCCATGTCGGGCAGCTTGTTGATCAGCTGCTTGGCGATCTGCACGGCTTGGGGATGCTTGCTCGCAATTTCGGCAGCGATTTCCATCGCCTTGGCATACGGGTCATCAGACAGATGGGTGACGAAACCGAGTTCCTTGCCTTCTTCGCCGGTGAATATCCGGTTCGTATAGGTCAGCTCGCGCAGGATATCGTCGCGGACAAAGCTGCGCCAGGTGGTGAAGCTGCCCATGTCGGGAATCAGGCCCCAGCGCATTTCCATGATCGACATCTTGGCATCCGGCGCGACCACGCGAATATCGGCCGCGCTGGCAAATTGCAGGCCGCCGCCGATGCACGGTCCGTGGATCGCAGCAATAACCGGGGCTTTGAGCTTCCGCCAGAGCAGCACGATATGCTGATATTTGTTCGCATTGCCAAACGTCCGGTCGGTCAGCGTGCTGGCAAGCGGCGACTTGTCGCCACTCTTGCTCGCTTCGGTCGCGGCGGCGGCAGATGCGGCAAAGGCACCCATGTCGAGCCCGGCACAAAAGGCCCTGCCCTCGCCCGACAGGACGATCGCTCTTACGCTTTCCATCGCCGCCAGTTTCTCGCCTGCCTCGACAATCGCATCGATCTGCTCGGCATCCAGCGCATTCATCTTGTCGGGCCGATTGAACCGGACATCGGCGATATGATCCTTGACGGAAATGGTGACGCGTTCTGACATGGCAAAGCTCCGGTTTTGTGGATTCGTGGATAGATTATGATGTCCGTTTAATCGCCCAGTTAACAAGGGGCAACTGGTCATTGCCAAAATACATCCGCTCCCCATCGCCGAAAGGCACGAAAATGCTAGGCGAGCCATAGGCGCCGCGAGCAACGGCCTCTTCGGTATTGGCGCGCAGCCGGTCCTTGATCGCCTGCTCCTGCGTCTGCGCCGCCAGTGCCGGACCGTCCAGGCCGACCTCATTAGCAATCGCGGTCAGCACCTGCGGGTCATCCAGATTGCGCTGCTCGCCATAATAGGCCTGAAAAGCAGCGGTCGCGAACTTGTGCAGCGCCTCCTGATCATCCTCCAGCGCGCAGCACATCCGCATCGCATGCACCGACTTGACCGGGTGATGCTCGCTCGGGAAATTCATCGGCAGCCCGGCCAGCGCCGCCCAGTCCTTGAGCACGCGGAAGCTGTGGACAAATTTGCGGTTGTCTGGATTTTCCCGCGCCGCATAAACGTCCTGGTTCACCGCATTGAACACGCCGCCGACCAGAAACGGTTTCCAGATGATCGCCGCGTCGTTGTCCTTGATGATCGGCTGGATATTGTGGAAGGCAAGGCGGGTCCACGGGGACGAGAGATCGAAGTAGAAATCGACGGTGGCGGTCATAAATCAGTTCCCTTTAATCATTACCCTGTTCCGCACTTGATGCGAAATGCTCACGGCTGGCACTTTGGCTCCAGAGCTCCGCATCGAATCCGGAGCACTTATACTGCTCCTAATCCTCCAGCCCGAACAGGGTCTTGCGAACCTGCGCATCATCCTGCGGATTGCGGTTGATCTTGTCGCGGCCAAGCGCCATCCCGCGACGCAGGCCCTCGCGCTGCTTGAGCGTCTCGTACCAGCGCTTCACATGGCGAAAATCATCAATACCGATTTCCTGCCTTTTGTAGGTCTGCACCCAGGGGAAACAGGCGATATCGGCGATGCTGTAATCCGTGCCGGCCAGATAGTCATTCTCCGCCAGCCGCCGGTCCATCACGCCGAACAGGCGCAATACCTCCTTGCGATAGCGATCGGTGGCATAGGCGATCCGCTCCGGTGCATAGAGTTTGAAATGGCCGTGCTGGCCCATCATCGGACCCAGGCCACCCATCTGCCACATCAGCCATTCGGTCGCGGCAATCTGCCCGCGCAGGTCGTGCGGCAGAAACTGCTCCGCCTTGTCCGCCAGATAAAGCAGGATTGCGCCGGTCTCGAACACGCTGACCGGTTCACCGCCGTCCGCCGGTTCGTGATCGACGATCGCCGGGATCCGGTTGTTCGGGCTGATCGCCAGAAATTCGGGTGCGAACTGTTCACCCGCACCGATATTGACCCAGTGCACGCGATAGTCGAGCCCGCACTCCTCGAGCATCACGGAGATTTTCCAGCCATTGGGTGTGGGCGCAAAGTAAAGATCGAGCATGGCAATATCCTTACCGGTAACGACCTGATTTTCAATCATGTTCGCACCCGGCACCCTGGCTCAGTAAAAAAACGGATGCATGCCTTTGCCGATATTCGCTAGCATCGCAGTGAATATAGGGGAGGCTCCGAAAAATATGGCTGAATCAATTCTCATCGCCACCGATCTTACCGCCCGAGGCGACCGGCCCTTTGCACGGGCGAAGATGTTGTCACGGTCATGGCATGCAGAATGTGCCATATTATTTGTCAATTCTGGGAAAAGCCCAGTCGACGAAACCCGGGTGCGCGCGTCACTGATCCGCAATTACGGGGACGATGCAGAAGGATGCGATCTGGTCGTCGAAAGCGGAAGCGCTCCAAAAATCATCGCCGAAACCGCCTCCCGGCTGAACAGCGATCTGATCATCGTCGGGGCGGCACGGCACAATAATATCTCGGACTTTTTCCTCGGCACAGCCGTCGATCATCTGGTGCATCATGCGCATGCGCCGGTTCTTGTCGTAAAGGAACGACCGCGCGCGCCCTATCAGACCATCATGGTGGCGACGGATTTTTCGGACTGCTCCCGTCATGCGCTGCAAACCGCGATGGACCTTTTCCCGGATGCGAAGATCGAGCTGGTTCACGCATATCATGTTGCCTATGAGGCCTGGATCAAATCCGATGTCGTCGCCGATGAAATGAAGACCGCAGCCGAGCGGGAAATGCAGAAGTTCACCGACAACCTGAATCTGGCCGATGCCGATAGATCGCGAATCGCTTCCTCGCTGGTGGAGGGCAATTTGCATCAATCGATTTACAATTTGCTCGATTCCGGAAATATCGACCTGCTGGTGCTCGGTACCCATGGCCGGGGCGGCTTGGCCAGCGCGACAATTGGCAGCCGGGCCAGCGAAATGCTGGAATGGTCTCCGGTCGATGTAATGATGGTCGGCAAACCCCGCTAGACAGGACGGCCGGGCACCCCAGGCCCGGCCCGGTCAGATCGCTTCGTTCTGGCCCGGCGTATTGACACCCATTTTCTGCAGATATTTCTTCACATTGCGCGCGGCCTGGCGGATGCGCTGCTCGTTCTCGACCATGGCGATGCGGACAAAGCCCTCGCCATCCTCGCCATAGCCAACACCGGGCGCAACCGCGACACCCGCTTCGGTCAGCAGTTGCTTGGAAAATTCGAGGCTACCCATATCGGCGAGCGCTGGCGGCAGCGGCGCCCAGGCAAACATCGATGCGGCGGGCGGCGGAATTTCCCAGCCGGCCCGGCCAAAGCTTTCCACCAGCACATCACGGCGCTTGTGGTAAAGTTCGCGGTTCTTGGCGACCTGATCCTGCGGACCATTGAGCGCGGCGCAGGCGGCGGCCTGGATCGGCGTGAAGCCGCCGTAATCAATATAGCTTTTCACCCGGGTCAGGGCGCTGATCAGCGTCTTGTTGCCGACGGCAAAGCCGACCCGCCAGCCGGCCATCGAATAAGTCTTGCTGAGTGAGGTGAATTCCACCGCGACATCTTTTGCACCCGGCACCTGCAATATCGACGGCGTCGGTTTGCCATCATAATAGAGCTCGGAATAAGCGAGATCGGACAAGAGCCAGACCTTGTTTTCCTTCGCCCAGGCCACCAGCCGCTCGTAAAAGGCGAGGTCGACAACTTCCGCGGTCGGGTTGGAGGGATAGTTTACCACCAGCAGAGTCGGCCGTGGCACGGTAAAGGCCATCGCCCGTTCCAGCGATTTCCAATAATGTTCATCGGGCGTCGTCGGCACGCTGCGAATAGTCGCGCCGGCAATGATGAAACCGAACGTATGGATCGGATAGCTCGGATTGGGCGCGAGGATACAGTCGCCCGGCGCGGTGATCGCCGTCGCGAGACTGGCCAGACCTTCCTTCGACCCAAGCGTCACGACGACTTCGGTGTCGGGGTCGACGTCCACACCGAAACGGCGGCCGTAATAATTGGCCTGTGCCTTGCGCAGGCCGGGTATCCCCTTGGATGCCGAATATCCGTGCGCATCGGGTTTCTGCGCCACTTCGCACAGCTTGTCGATGACATGCTGCGGCGGCGGCAGGTCGGGATTGCCCATGCCGAGATCGATAATGTCTTCGCCCGCCGCTCGCGCCGCTGCCCGCATGTTATTGACTTCAGCAATCACATAGGGTGGCAGACGTTTGATGCGGTAAAATTCTTCGGACATTGTGGATCGTTTCTTGTGTTAAATGTTGCGGAGGGCCTGCTTTGCGTAATTTTGATACGAATGTCGAGGGTTTGAAGGCAGTTTACGGAATTTGTGCTCCGCACAGGATGCGGTGCCACCATCGCCGGGTCAGCACGCCACGCAGGCAGTGCATCAAGGAAGACGTTCAGGCCTGAAGCCGGTTCGTACCCCGCAAGACGGTCTGACTGGTGCTGCCACGCAACGCGGTGGATTTGGTGCGGATCGTATCGAGAAAATGCCAGGTCGAGATGGCCTTTTCAGGGGTCAGCGCCACGCTCATATAGCCGCGATTGGAGGTATCGGTCCACTGCAACTGGCTGTTGGTTTCGCGCAGAGCCCGGGCGGCAACATCCGCGCTGGCACCGGACAGATAGGATTCGAGACCCGGAGAGGTCACGCTGTGCCCGCCAAATTCCACGCCGGCCTGGCCATCGGCAGTTTCCAGATTGAACGCCCAGCCGTTGTGGCTGTCGCCCGACAGCACGATCAGGTCGGCATCGACTGCCTGCGCATCCTTCAGCGCCCGCTCGCGTGCCTGGGGATAGCCGTCCCAGCTGTCAAAGTTGATCGGCAAGCCCATTTTTGCCGCCAGTGCACCCACCGCCAGTCGCTGCTTCGCAAAGGCCGGTGCATCGGGTGCAACCCAGTTGGTCGCTTCCTGCGGCAGCTTCAGCTCACCCATCACGCATTGCTGCGACCAGACCTGCCATTTTGTGCCCGAGGTCTTGGATTTGCGCATCGCCGAGGCCAGCCAGGCCTGCTGCTCGCCGCCAATCATTTCGCGGGCCGGATCCTGCCAGACATTGTCGCGGAACGTCTCGATCGCCTTCTGGACATCATCCTGCCCCTTGAGCGCCGCGCCCAGGTCGAGCTGCTTGCTGCGCGCGCTGATCCGGCTCTCGGTCAGGAACAGGGTCGCCAGATCGCCGATCTGATATTCGCTCCAGCGCGGGCTGCCATAATCCTTGTCGCTGACCGGCATCCATTCCCGGTAGACGCGTTCGGCGACCCGCTTGCGCACTTCCCAGTCGCCTTCGCTGGCATCATGATTTTCCGCGCCATCCTTATAGGCATCATTGGCAAATTCATGGTCGTCCCACATCGCGATCATCGGCAGTACCTGATGCAGGCGCTGCAGGTCGGGATCCTTGCGATAGGCGGCATAGCGCAGGCGATAATCGGCAAGCTGGACGATTTCGGAGAGTGGATCCAATGTCCGTCCGGCCACGGCCTGATCCCTAGAGGGATAGGTGCCGACGGCATATTCATAAATATAGTCGCCGGTATGCACCATCAGGTCGAGAGCGCTGTTCTGCGCCGCATGGGCATAAGCGTTAAAATAGCCGAAGGGCAGATTGGAGCAGCCGACCACGCCGATATTGAATTGTGCGGTGGGTCCCTCGGGCAGGGTCCGGGTGCGGCCGACAATCGACTTGGAGCCATCCGGGGCAATGAAGCGATAGAAATACCAGCTGTCGGGTTGGAGACCCTGAGCCGTGATCTT